>ENA-OSJC01000419-OSJC01000419.1-marine-metagenome-genome-assembly--contig:-NODE-419-length-41766-cov-4.522872_pt1 | contig 41766 bp, 41 predicted proteins | sample MGYA00237885_ERZ534234 | MGnify/ENA primary metagenome ERZ534234 (study PRJEB26413, sample SAMN06343907) | marine metagenome | isolation source: coastal waters | place: Atlantic Ocean: West Antarctic... | reverse complement strand
TGTTTTTCATTTATATAACCTTTACCACCATCATCCAGGATAGCCCCCCATTTGTCCAGCTGTTTTGAGAACAGAGATTCCGTGAATGTACAAGACGGAGACTGTGATTTACACTCACTTTGTCTTACTTTCAGGCGCGGATCAAATGAATGATGACAAGGAAGACTATTATCTTCTCTAATTCCGAAACATTCACCGAAATAACTATCACCTCCGGGAGAACTGCTAGTTAAGTTTGAATATGTATCCAGATTAATGGTGGGCGATGTCATTATATATAAATTATATATTAATTATATAATTTAAATTGAAAATAGGTCATGATTAACTAAAAATGTGCATTTTGATAACTTATACTGCTATCTAAATCTAATAGATTTAACTCTCCCTCATCAGATATTTTCCTTAAATATTCTTTGTACATTTCATTGTAAGGATTACCTTCCTCCATTGGGAATAAAAAATTTTCGCAGCAAAATTTTCTACAAGGGATGGCGGCAAATTGATTATCGGTTGAACTTGTCCAATCATGATTCGGTTCACCTATTCTATCATCATCAATATTAAATCCAGTGCACTCTTTTATATATTGTTTTTTCATCTGTGTACTTGATTCTGAAGAAGTTATCAGGTCATCATAGTGTTGTTGATTTGGCTGGTCCCCGCATACACCACACGATGTCCCTTGTTGATCTCCTACCATCGCGTGGAGATCTATCCCCCATAAACAAGATTCATGTATAGGATAATTATAAACAAGCTCTTGTAATAACTGTCTGTCTTCTGGACTTGTTAGTGGAACTGTTGGATATTTTGTTTCATCAGTGATGCCACTTACCATTTTATCGCGAGAACCACATATGCCTTTATAATCATATCCACTCACGTCCAAATCAATTGATTTTAATAAATCTAATTCACCAACTAAATCCTCTAACCTCTGCCTGATATCTTTAATTTCTTCAGGTGAATCTGAAACTGTATCTTTCCCAGCAGTAAACCGTGAGTATGGTGGTTGTTTAACATCCTCAATATATGAAGGTTTACGACTTGAATCAACCGTAACCTCAGGTTTATCTAAACTCTGTTTCCCCGTATAGATAGATGGTGTATAATTGGGCAACATGATCTGACTGAAATTTTCTATTTTATCTTTATTCAAACAGAAAATAAAGATCAAAAAAATTAAAACAATAAGTAATTCATTCATAACTTTAATGATACTTAGAAAATTATTCAATTATATTATCCCTCATATTTTAAGGGCAACTTGGAGGACACGAGGCCGGTGCCGGAGTAGGACTAGATGATAAACATTCAGGAGGACATGGAACTGTCACGCAAGCCGAAGGACACGAGGCCGGTGCCGGAGTAGGACTAGATGATAAACATTCCGCGGGGCATATATGATGTTGTGCGGGATGTTTTTTTAAGAAGGCGTATAATTTATCTTCAATAACCTGAAGATCATCATCAATCTGTTCAAATGCATCATATATCTCCATATAATCATAATCATCATTATCTTCAAAATTGATACCTCTAGATGAAAGGTCTGTATCCTCACCTATAGGCATGGGCTCCCTTTGTTTAATCGTTACCGATGAAGGACAGGTATCACACGATATTAAACAAGCATCATTCGCCGAAACGCCATTTAGTCCGACTAAACTACAATCATCTTTATTTAAAATATCATTGCATGTTTTATTATCACCCGAAGACCATTCACCATCATTGCGACATAATTCTTCTTGGAAGTATCCACTCATAACTTCTTGAGGAGCAGTTAGGATAGAAAACTCATATTCTGGTGGAACTAATGGATCTCTTAATCCTTCTTTATCATTACTTAATAACATGAGTAATGATAAAAATAAAAATACTATGAATAATTCTTTATTCATAAACTTAATGAAACTTAGATAAAAATATTTAATAAGCAAAAGATGCCAAAGAATGTGTATATGGATTCTGTTTGAAGGGATCTAACGTTGTTGGGTCTAATCTGTTAGATAACTTAACATTATCTAATGTATCTTTTTCTTGTGTATATTCACATGTATTATCCGTGGGAATTTCACCATAAATCTTATCCACATTGTTGATTCTCGGATTAAAATAATCAGATTCAATCTTCTTGATATCAACATTTAGCGTATCCATACCACTCATCAACTTAGTGTTTTCAGTGGTCGGAGCACGACCCTGAGAAATGATTTCTTTATTCGGATTGAGATCAGCTCTCAAGTATTGGTCATTCGCCATCGAACCATGGAGATAAGAACCAGCATTACCATTGTATTCAAAGTTCGTGGTTTGTTTCTTAGTTGCCCTCACATCGTCTTGTAATCTTTCTCCCGGAACACGAGTAATAGAGGAACCAACAAAACCATTTCTTGAATCGTCCAGTGTTGTTTGCTTCAATGTCGGTTTTACTTCATCATATAATCTTTCGGTCTCACCAGTAAATACTGACTTGATATTTCCTTCATATGTTCTTTCTTCCGTAATCTCTCTTTCATTGGGATAAGCGAAATATCCATCTCTATTGTGACTATCATCAATCGCTTTGCTCTCAAGATTCGCATTCCGATTTGTTTCAATAGTCAATTGTTGATTCGTGGATTGCTTATACATCGGTCTCTCTTCTGCCGGCTTGAAGTTTACCGCTCCAGCGGGTCCTAGTTTACCTTCGTTAAAATACGCACGATTTGTTTCTTTAACAATCTCTTCGGACTGTATCATCGGAGCAGTAATCGCCCCCGTTGTAACCAACCATCTATCAGCAGTATTTACATAATCAGCATCGGGTGAATGCTGAAAGACCTCACCTTCTTCGCCCCGATGGTCTATCCCCTTCCCACCAAGGACTTTCCCACCAAAACTTTCTTTCAGATTATTTAAGGTCCTTGTCGCATCAACTGAATTTCTCTGAGCATATGCTAAATCAACGTCCCGATTAATCTCGCTCTTTTGATCAATATGAACAACTCTCTCTTGTTCAAAAGGCAGTTCATTTCTTCGCTCCATCCCACCTACATATCTAGATTGGTCAGATCTTGCTCCTTCAAACTGATTACCGAATACATTACCATAATCTTGTTCTAGTTCAAAGAATTGTCCAACTTCTCTTTTCTGAGGTCTGAAAGCGTGTGACCCTCCTTGATGATTCGTCAAAGATTGATTATCATCATAATTAATATTCGGAGGACTTCCTCTAAAAAAAGGTTCAACTTTAATTCCTTGGTCATTCACTAAAAAATCATCCCTAGAAATTTCAGATCCAGTGATAGACTGAATATGTTCAGAATTATAATTTCTCTCTCTAAGAGTATTACGACCACCCATATTTAGTGAATCAACCATCTTGGAATCACCTTGCATCGCCAAATCATGATTAGAATTTACGAGACCAATCTCATATTTTTTCGCATCTAAATAATTTGCTTGATCATAAACTGAATTTCCTGAACCAACAAACAACGGCGGTTGAACTTCTGGATGAACTGTATGAGTTTCATCTTTATCCTTGTTCATTAAATATCCAACACCCATTATTCCAAGTAAGACTACCGATTCCATTTTAATATATTCTACAAAATATAATTATTCTAAATTTTTAATCTATATAATCGTTTCAATTCATGTGGGAAAGAACTATCCGTAAAATAAGATCTTATCTTATCGTTGAAATTACCCAGAAGCTTAAAATGACACATATCTTCGTAGATTAAGAAGATTGAACCATAATTAGGATTATAATCATTGAGTGTATTATATACTGAATAATCATTCATCAAACTATTGCAATTTAAGATAAAGATATTAACCTCCAAAATAGTAATCAAAATCTGTAGCAAAATATAATCACCCCAGTATTCATGACCAGATGTCTTAATCTTATCCTTAAATTCATCTAGAGAATTAATTTGATAGGGGTCCCATCCCTCACTAAAATCATCTGCGTCTTTCATAATCCGATAAGTACTGATAATCATATCATATTGTTCTTCGGTAATATTTTCGGAGAGTATTTCGCGAATATCATTTGAATTATAATAATTGCCTATATCTCTGTCTCTTTCATTTAATGCGTTCGCGATACAATGAAAGAAACAATCTCCATCTGAATCACAATCTAGGACGCCATATAATGAATTCTTTTCCTTCACCTTACTTAACTTATTCAATTTGGTAATCCATTGCCGATCAATCTTTTGCCAACCATATTCACTTAAGACATGATGCCAATTATGTTTCTTAATAAGTTTAAATTCTTGTTTATCATCCCTGTATTCCATTTTATCATTATTTACTCTTATATTGTCCGTTAAATAGTATTCCTCCGACATAATATGAAAGATATGTAATATATTTTAAGTATTTAATTTATCAAATTTTAAAATAGATAGTAGATATATAATGAAGCAAACCCTACAGAAAATTATTAATAAATGCGGATGTATTGATATCAAAGTTGTTGTTCTACTCTTCTTCTTATTACTTATAATCATGGCTACGTATAATGGATCGGTAAAAGAAGAAGATTGTAATTGTGGATCTTAAATTACTAATTCATTCATATTTTTTTTGTATAGCATATTATAAATGGCGCTACCAGATTCCGTTGTTGGTGATGTCAATGGACCACCGGGCGATGGCGGCGTTCCACAAGGGGGGGATGACTTACCCGCGAGTGGGTATGAACAAATCACGCTGCCGAAAGGTGTGAAGGGGATCAAAATGAGAGATGATTCTACTGACGGCAAGATCGGGTCCCCGGGCGTGGAAGTTCGCGCTCTTCGGTATTCTCCAGGGATGGAAACGTCGCTCGCGGAAGAACGAGGTCTACGAGCGGGTATGATAATTACTCATGTCAATGGAGTACCAGTTGATGGTAAAAACTTGGACCAAGTTTCCGAGGAGATGGCGGGTGCGGTCACTCTTGCGTTTCATAATCCCGCTCCTGCGCCGCGGCCGCGGCGCAGGAGCGTGGGTGGTGGTCGCAAAAAGAAAACCGCGCATAAAAAGAGACGTAATACTAAGAGAAGAACAAAAAAGAGAAGGACTAAAAAGAGAAGGACTAAAAAGAGACGTAATACTAAGAGGAGGACCGGTAAAAGATGAAGATTGTAATTGTGGATATTAAATTATTAATTAAATTTTTTTATGTCTAGTATATTATAAAATATAAATGGACACACCACCTTCGCCCATAATTCATGTGAAACTTGCGAAGTCATTTGAGAGGCTTGTGGCGGAGCGCACCGCTTGGGTGCGCTCTGGGGAGGATGTGAAGAATCACGCCAGAAATATAGTAGGTGCTTACATCTGGAATAGCCGCGATCAATGGACGCAGACATGGGCGAAAGGGGAATATGAATTATCAAAGCAAGGGGATCACGAACAGATCCACTATAGGGAAAGGTGGGGCGACGATGTGGCGGCGGATGGCGACGACGACCACATACATGGGGTGGGGGTTCTAGTATACGATAATAAAGCAGCGGAAATGAAGAGCAATCCGGTATTAACCCCGGAAGATATTACTATTAATTACCCTATTCGGGGGTCGGGGGCACCACCCGACCCAGCATCCTCGGCGGCGTCTGCATCCGAGCCGGTGGAGGAGGACGACGAGAGTGGTGGGGGCGGATGGATACTCCCCAAGTTGGATTCAACTGTCTATTTATTAATGAACGAGGAAACGACTTTCCCGCCTCAGCCAAAAAGTCTAATTATCGGAAGATATCGTGGTTCCCAAAGAGACACGGTGGATAATACAGAAGTGGTCTCTAGCATGAATGAAAGTTCTGGGCTGCGGCAGCAAAATGTCGTGCGAGGGGGGGTGCTCCAGAATGGTAATGCAATCATTCCATTCACTAAAATGACTATATCAGATCCATCAGTGTCAAGCTGGTACCATTTTGGGCGCGGTCAGACCAACCGAAAATGGTCCGATAATAAGGGACCCGTCACATATCAATTAATGTTGACCATGGAATTCCACGGGCGGCAGCAAGTGAGGGGGGTGGATGACCCAGAACCCGTCGTCGCATACGCGGGGGGTCCTCTCAATACAAGAAGACTTAGAATCGCGTTTAGTGGAGAAGGCGCAGCACGACAAAAAGCAGAATTTATAGCGGATTTCCGGGTGCTGTCTGATGAGTGGACTACAATATTCGTTTTAGGCGATGGCATGACTGGCGGCGGGAAAAAATCAACTAGAAGGACTAAAAAGACAAGAACTAAAAAGAGACGTAATACTAAAAAAAGAACTAAAAAAAGAACTAAAAAAAGAAGGACTAAAAAGAGACGTAATACTAAAAGGAGAACTAGAAGACGTTAATTGCTTTTCCATTTTTGCCCACAGTGATTACAGATATAAATATATTTCATGTTTTCTAAATCATATTTGATATAAGTCACTGAAGATTCTTTCCCACTTTGAATTGATACACATTCTTCATTTGTACATTTCATATTAGGATTACCTTCGATCTTGGGTAAAGTAACATCTTGCGTTATATATTGGTTATGATTAATATACTCGGAATTATCATATCCCTTAAAATCAACTGAATAAATACATTTATCTTTACCTTTAAATTCTTCTGATTTTTGACATGCTTTACAATGATGGATTAAATTTTCATCTTCGTCTAAATATAAATAAGTCATATTTTGACATTCCCCGCAAAAGTGAATTTCAGAATTATTCATTTGTTATATAGTATAACTTATTTCTTTAATTAAATCAAATTTTTTTATATATTCATTATATAATTGGGATGGCTGATGCGTCGACTCCTCAAGGATTGAAACATGATGCACTTTATGCGTCGATGGTGGAGGCACTTTTTACTGCGCCAGACTCGAACAATAAAATTTATGCCAGAAAGGGTGTTAATAAATACACCTTTTATTTAGAGGAATTGGAAGATGACGAGAAATCTTATAAGGCGGCCAAATCTTTAGGAGATGTGGATTTTAATAGTGAAGAAGAGGGAGGGCAAAAACTGGCGGATTTTGGGAAGGTGGATGGCGTGATGACTGGCGAAGCGACAGAAGGAGATCTTCAAACGTGGATCGGAAATCACCACGATGCAGTGGCAGAGTTGATAGAGCCAGAGCCAGAGCAAGTGTCAGAGACAAGTTCAGGAGGGGAAAAGCCGCCAGAAGATGCAGCCGGAAAGTTAGAGGGAGATGTTCAGAGTAAGGTTAATCAAAGACAAGCGAATTTTCTCGATTCGGATAGAGTCGCCGTCGGGAAGCCCGCGCCGTCGAACATCTTTGTGGTCGCGTTAGGATTTAATTTCAGTTGGGGAAAACGGCGGAGAAAGATTTGGGACGCTCTTCTGAATATTATCAAGGAGGAGAATAAGGCAAAACTCCAGAGATTACTCTCCGACGTTCAGGAGGTGGATCCCACAGTGGGCGAACACCTAGAACAACTTAAAACGCAAAAAAATGCCCTCATTAATAAATTGGGCGACTTGAACCGAATGATGGGAAAGTTTGATGATGATGTAGATTGGGGAAAAAGAACTGGGTGGATTGAAGAATTTATGAGCATTTTGATCCCCGGAACTGGCGGCCCTGCTGCGACGGAAGAGGAATGTCGGACTTATCTTGAGACGGCCTGGACTTCAGATTTAGGAAGCGAAGCAGCCCGGCAGGTGGTCATGAATGCTTTTTACAAGCTGGGATTCGCAACCGGTAAGTTGGATGGGACGATTTTGGAAGATTCCTTCTCCAATGGATCAAGCGGAGATACAAAAGATAAAGTGTTGGACTTGATCTTGGCGAATGAAGAGGCTGTGTCCGTAGTGCGTAAGGCTATTTCTGACGCACGTGTCGCAAAAAAGCAGGCGAGTCCTGCGCCGGCAGGGCCTTCAGAATCTATTGAATTAAGGGTGGAGGCCGCGACGGCGGCGAAGATCGATGCTCTCAAGAAGGAACTGACACCAGCATGGGCATCTGGAGACAGTGAAGAGAGAAAGGCAGCACGCGCAAAGCTGGAGAAGTTGGCGACAAAGTGGCAGGCCGCGGATAAAAAGTTCAGCGACCAAGCGCCGGGAGCCATGTACGGCCAGGTCCAGGAAGGATTCGCCATTGCAGATGAGGGGGAGAGAAACGCGGCGTCGCTCTTCGTTATTGATTGGTTCGTGTCAGCGGAAGAGCCGGGTCTAATTGAAGCAGCGGAAAAAGAAATTACCGAATCGGATGAAGCATCGGCGGCGGATGAGTCGGTGAGTTTCTTTGATACATCTCCGGTGGAGGGGGGGAATTTCTTTGAAGCGTCTGGTGATAAAAGACAGATGGACAATATTGTTGTTAAGGCAAAGAAGAAGGGGGGCTACATGGAGTACGAGTGGTCAGGGTGCACGATCACCGTTATAAGTGGGAAGATGAAGATTGACTATCCTGGCGGTGGGGGGTGGGGCTCATGGAGTCTGGATTTGACGCTTGAAGATGCACAGTTGGAAGAAGAGGCCGCGCTGGATCCATCTGTTTGTCAAAAACGAGGAGGGTGGATTTCACTAAAGTGGGATCAGGAGACGGCAGGTTTCACTGCGAATGCCATAAGGGTAGAGCCGAAAAAATCGAAGACGGGCTCCAACCCGCATCTGCAGGTCAAGGTATTCTTGAAGGCGGGGGGCGGACCGGGTTATAAATCTGACGTTGCGAAGTTGCCCCGCACAAAGGAGCTTTGGGCGATGTTGAAAGGAGTTATGCCCGCTAGCGGAAAACTGGTGGCCTGCAATGTCGCTCTAGCCGCGCCCGCGCAGGAAACCCCCTTGGCAGAGGTACCGGAATTCCAGCCCCCGATCTTATTATCATCATCTATGACGGCGGTGACGTCGGCACAAAAAGCCAGCGCGAGTGACGCGGGTGGCGCGAGTGGCGCGGGTGACTGGGAATCGGTCACTCGTACCGAACTCGGTCAGCTGAAGCCCCTCGCGCTCCAGAGGCGGGCGACATCGGCGGGCGTGAGCGGTGATGCGCTGGAAGATGCGCATGATAATGCCGCCATCATTGATTTGATCATTGGCAAATCGGAGCCTCCGAGGCCGACTCAGGATACCCGGCGTGCCGAACTCGGTTTGTTGAAGCCCAAAGCGCTTTTGGGGCAGGCGGTGGCGGTGGGCGTGAGCGATGATGCGATGGACGAAGCGGATACCGACGACATCATTAAGTTGATCCTCGCGCAGGAATTCGACGAAAGCGTCAACCAACAAGGAAAACTGTCTGGTGGTGGTCTATCAAGAAGGAAACGTTCTAAATCTAGAAAGAAGAGTTATCGTAAATCTAGGTCTAGAAAGAAATCTAGATCAAGAAAGAAGAGTTATCGTAAATCTAAATCTAGAAAGAAGAGTTATCGTAAATCTAGAGCAAGAAAGAAATCTAGGTCAAGAAAGAAGAGTTATCGTAGGTGAAGGATTGAATCATAAATGATTTAATCTTTCAATAAGTTCTTCCCTTAGTTGAGGATAATTGATCGGCATCATGATACTATAAATATTTAGTGAAATCTTAGCTGGTTGCGGATGTTTCTTCACTAAATCATCTAATCTTTCAATAATTCTATCTTTTTCCCCTTTCAAATGTTTTTTTATAATTTCATCAAATGGCATAAACATAGGATGAATCTCAAATCCATTTTTACGTATTAGATGATTATAATTATCATGTTCAACGACTAAATTATATAAATCATTCTTTTCACCAACTTCTTTCTCAAAACCAGGTTCATTGTGTAATGGATTATTACATAACAATGATTGTATTGATAGAAGAATACTACCAATATGCATCACAGTCGTCCACTTGGGACCCGACCATGTATTAATCGCCGATAAACATACCTTCCCAATGTGATTATCATGAGATCGTCCAACATATAAATTAGGATGAATTCTATAACGACTATGCGATAAATATCCTACTTTAGGAGGAGAAAAGGGATAATTCGTTGGAAATTCTATTATAAAATAGAAAATACCGTTTTCATAGGGTGTGTCTTTAGGTCCAATAATAATAGCGACGGCTTTCATCATGTTTTCTTCATTGAAATGAAGATGAATTCCCAATTCGGACAATTCCATCTTCTGAATCTCTTTCATGTCTTTATTCATGATACGCTTTAGAGCTTCTCTGGCCATTTATTATCAATACGCTAAATATTCTTAAATGATTTTTGTGATATCCACTTATTTTTGTAGAAAATTAAAAATTTGATTTTTTTGAGTCAATCAATGTTTTATATGCTAGAGAACCGTAATAGATAGACTGAAAAAAATTTGATAGTGTATTTCGTTAATTTAATTAAAGAAAAAAATATTAAGATATCATTATTTGATATGGATGAATTTTTAGCAAAATACATTGTTAAAAAGGATAGTGATAGCAAACCAATCACTCATACAGCGATGGATGGCGGAAAATGGCATATCCCAGAAAAGAAACTCCAAAAATTCTACAAACTAACAAATGAATGTATCATTAATGGTCAGAAAAATAAATTGCTCGTTGAAAAAATGAAAGATACTTTTCCCTTTGTCATTGATATTGATCTGAAGTACAAAGATGAACTTGAAGGAAGGCAATATAATGACGACACGATAGAAGTATTAATTGAATTCTTATGGTCAAAGATATCTGAATGTATTCAGATTGATGATATCTCTGGCAAAGGAGTTGTTTTCCTCATGGAAAAGGAAAAACCTTATCCTTGTAACAAACAAGATTATAAATCAAAAGATGGTATTCATATCGCATTCCCTGAAATTATCATTGAGAAAGCAGTATTCAAGAAGATCGTCTCTCTTATTCAGGAAGGTAATCATATCAAACAGATTTTCACCGATACATGTGAAATTGGTCCCGACAATGAAAACAAACAAATATTAGATTCATCTTTCTCATCGTGGCAATTATATGGATGTGGTAAGGCAGGAGAAACTCCTTATCTTGTAACTAAGGTATTCAAATTAGCCGATGATGGATATCCTGAAGAAATTGATGCCGATATTTTCCAAGAATATTATACCGATCCTGTTCAGATTATGGAAGCGATGTCTATGTGTTATCGTAAAGGAACAAATATTGAACTGAAATCTGAGTTCAAGAAAACATTTAAACAGAAGAAGAGTAGTAGTAGTAGTAGTAGCAGCATGATGACTAACAATGATGATAATATTTATGGCAATGGATACTATGTAGACAATAACAATATCATAAATCCTTTCAAGATTACGGAAGAAGAGGAACTTAAACTGGTGAAAAATCTTGTTAAATGTTTATCCAAAGAAAGAGCAGAAGATTACGGAAAATGGTTTGATACAGCCTTATGTCTTCATAATATCAATCCGAATTTACTTGATTCATGGAAAGAGTTTAGTTCACAGGCTTCTTCTTACAATCCGAATGAATGTGATACGAAATGGCAAAGTATTAACAATACTCATTCTGGTGAGAGAGTTGGTAAGGGTTCTCTGCATTTCTGGGCGAAGAATGATAATGAGAAGATGTATATCAAGGCAAAAGAAGCCAGTCTATCTACATTTATTCATAAATCAGTCACGAATGGAGCAGATGCTGATTATCTAGTTTCAAAGGTTATTTATGAATATTACAAAGACGAATTTATTTCAGTGAATGTTAAAGATGAATGGTTTCACTTCAATGGTCATCGGTGGGAAAGGACTCTTGAAGGAACTATTCTGAAGACAAGGATTCATAATGATATCTTTAATGTTTATAATGATTATGAAAATAATGAAGGACGAGGTCCACCCTCGTCTCAACACCCGAAAGGCGAGGCACTTGGTTATCGTATGAAGATGACCGATGCAGTGGAGGCTGCTGATGATCCGGACGAAAAACAAGATATTCGTGATGGTAAGACTAAAGAAGGACGATGGTTAAAGAATATCCTGTATATCAAGATGAAACTTCTTCAGGGTACTTATGTGAATGGTCTCATGAAGAGTGTGAGGGATCTCTTTTACAAGAAAGAAATCATGGAAAAGTTTGATACAGATACCGGTCTGATTGGATTTGATAACGGTATTTATGATCTTAAGAACAATATATTTAGGGAAGGAAGACCTGAAGATTATGTTACGATGACTACTAGAGTATCATTGCCAGTGAAGCAGACGGAGATGCCGATCAAACTTGATGATATGCTTAAATCGTTTGATACTCCGGATTTATCGGTTCATCCTGAAATGAAGAATTACGGTCGTTTCTATGATGATATGAATGATTTCATTGATAAGATTGTTCCAATTCCTGCAGTGAAACAATATACTCTTCGGTTTTTAGCGAAGTGTTTATCTGGTGAAAATCGGGATGAGGGATTTTATATCTGGACTGGGACGGGTGGTAATGGTAAGTCCAAGCTGATTGATTTGATGTCGATGTGTATGGGTCAGTATGCCTGTAACATGCCTATCTCTCTCCTAACTCAGAAGAGGAAGGCATCAGGTTCAGCATCACCTGAGATGGCTGTCACATTAGGCAAGCGTCTCTGTGTCATGCAAGAACCTGATGTCAATGAGACTCTGAATGTTGGTCAGATGAAAGAAATTACAGGCAATGATAAAATTTCAGCGAGAGGTTTATATAAGGAACCATTTGAGTTTACTCCTCAATTCAAACTTATCTGCATGTGTAATGATCTTCCGAATATCCCATCAAATGATGACGGAACATGGCGTCGTCTAGAGGTTGTTGATTTCATTGCTCGGTTCGTTGATTACGAGAAAGAAGTAGATGAAGATAAACATCGTCATCTCAAAGATAAGAGTATCAAGAATAAGATTCCGATGTGGGTCATTCCGTTCTATGCGATTTTACTGCCTCATTGGCGTGATTATGATACGAATGGTATTGATATCCCCGATGAAGTGAAAGCAAAGACAAATGAATATCGGAGTAATAATGATCTTGTTGGTCAGTGGATTGAACAGAATTGCGAAGAAGCCGAAAATGATATTTCCACTGATGGTATTACGGAAACTGCTCCGACCGATTTAGAAGATCTTTACAGCGACTTTTCAGAATGGTGCCAAGAACTAGGTATTAAGAACACTCCTGAGAAAATGAATGTGAGGACCGCACTCAAGAAATGGCAAGATAAGTCTCGGTTTGGATTATCATATGCCAAGACAAAGAAAGATGCTGTCGGTTGCGCTAACGGTCACGAAGGAGCAATGAAATTCAATCTCAAGAAGACTTAGATTTATGTTTGAATTTCACATTATATTCTTTCGTTATATGATTATCAACTTTACGTGTTTTCCCTCCTAGAATATAGGAATACATCCTTGCTTTACCCCATGATTCAGCAGTCTGGTTAGGTCTTGATCCTGAAGAATAGTAAGCACCCTTCCCCTTACGAACGACTGCCTTCAGTGCTCCAGAAGGTATTCCGGTTGCTTTAGATATTTCTGTATAAGATTTTGCTTCGGGATATAATTTATGAAATTGTTGAGTCCATGAAGAAGATTTATTTTTGTAAGATTTTAGTTTAGGTCTGCTATGATATTTTTTCTTTCCTCTTTTGGTTTTATAATCTCTACGCGATCTATTTAATTCTCTTTTTTGTTTGGTTTTATCTTTTTTTGATAAACTCTTTGGAAGATATTTATTTGAATAATTCATTATATTATGAGTGATCAAAATAATATAGAAATATTTTATAAAGGATATTTATAAATGACCGCTACTAAAAAAACTATCAGGAATAGAGGAAAGAAAGTCGTAATTAAAAAATCTACGAATCAGAAAAAGAAATATATGGCGGTATTCTATGAAGATGGTAAAAAAATTAAGACGACTCATTTTGGCGCCGCAGGGATGAGTGATTTTACGAAACACAAAGATGAAGCAAGGAAACAAAGATATATGAATCGTCATAAAGCAAATGAGAACTGGCAAAATCCTATGTCGGCTGGATCATTAAGTAGATATATCTTATGGAATAAACCTACTCTGAGAGCATCTATCACGGATTATAAGAAAAGATTCAATCTCCAGTGAAATGTTTATCAGCATGCTGTATTACAGAATCATAACCTAATTTTATCATTGCTTCTTTCTCTTCTTCGTTTAAATCAAAATTTAATCCGCCATTGATTTCGGAGACAATGATTTTTTTATTTTCATTTTCAAATGGAGTTTTTTCATTCATTAATGATAAAATAAAATCAAGAATTGGGAACATTTCAACGAGTTTGTTATTTTTTGTACTACATGAATTACCTTTGATAGCAATACCTAAATAGTTATCAGAATTACAATTTTCTATCGGTAATCCACCTCTGATACCCCCATCTACATATAAACAATCGTTATATTTTACAGGTTGAAAGAAAAAAGGTATCGCTGTCGTCATCTGACTTAATAATGATACTGATAAATCAGGATTGGTCAAATGATTGATATATTCTAATCTTCTATCAGTTGAATTATAAACTTTTATCGTCAATTTAATGGGTATTTTATCATATAATTCTTTTAATGTGATATTTTCTATATCCAGTTTGTGCTTACAGAATGAATCAATACTTATTCCGATTCTATCATTTTTAAATAATCCGAAATCAACTAATAAATTGTCGATTCCTATTTGAGAAATATCAATGACAGAAGATAAATCTGTCTCCAAGATTATTTTCTTAATTTGATCCTGAGTTAGATCTAACATGTATAAGATAGAAAAAATGATACCGACTGATGTCGTTATGATTTCTTTGATATCGGGTAAACCCTGTTTAATGATCTTTTTTTCAAAGAGAGCTTTGAATATCCCTATATATGCTATCCCTGATGGTCCTCCACCCGATAAGATTAAGGTATCAATGTTCATTTACTACTCTAATTAAATCTAATCTTTTAAATAAACAAATATAAATGATTATTACCGGTTTAGACTTCGGGTTAATAATCGTCATATCTTATATGGTTGGTTTAGGTTCGGGTGTAGGATTATTTTGCAAATATAAGGATAATATCATGATAAGATCCAGAAGTCGGGATAATTTATCTCAATATAATCATCAGACACAAGTTCCTCAGTTAGCGACACCCGTTTTGCCATCTGCTCCGGCACCGCATGCAGTCGCTAAAATTACAATAGAATAAATTTGTGAAATTATTTTCTATGATAATAAATCATAGGCATGTCACAAATTGATATGAAAGAATTATATTCCACGATTAACGCGAAAACATTAAGAAGAATGGAATTATACGACTCTATCCTTAAGAAATGTCATAGTCGTATCCTCTATAACTCTGGTCTTCAGAGAAACTACTGTTTCTATCAAATACCTGAATTTGTAATCGGAACGCCTTTATATGATATCATGGAATTAAGAAATTATGTCATGAATAGTCTTAAGACAAATGGATTTGATATCTTATATGTTGAACCGAATTGGCTCTTCATCTATTGGAACGTAAAAGGATCTAAATCTTTAGTAAAGAATACAGATATAAGTAAACAAGTCAATAATCAGTATAAATCAACTGATACCTATAAACCATCCAATAATTTCATCTATGATGATTCATCTCTAATGAATATGGCAGATAAATTTAAGATTTAATTACTGCTCTTATATTTCCATTTCCACGGCTCTGTGAGCAGCAGCTAACTCCTCCTCGGTCGGACTTTTAAACCTGAATTTCCACCGGTCCGTGGCGGCACCAGGGGGGCGCTGTAGGGACATTTCTAAATAATAATCCCAGCCGCCGAAGGGTATGTGGTTCATACCGATTTTGATGCTTTCCGGAATTATTTCGCTGTGGGGAAAAATATGTATCATATTGGGTGTGAGCCAACCGTCTCCTGCGGCCGGATCCCCGGGCGACTTACGGTGGTCCACGCCAACATGTATAGCGAATCCCGGCCCGTCTGAGACTTGGTAGGCGGCCCCAACATCTTCGGCTCGGCCATGAATTCTTGTATTTGGAGGACCACCTTGATCGTGGCTGAGAGGTTTTTCCGGCTGAGAGACTCGGTCGGCGATAAATCCCATAATCCCGAGTGCAGTCGGAAACCACATAAGAGCGGACCAATCGTTGGTGACGGTTGCACTGCGCGTTGTATCCTCTTCAAAAAAGCCCCGACTGCCCTGGTCGTTATCTATCTTATGAAGAGTGATACTTTGTTCGCAGGGGCCATCCCCACCTCTCATATTTAATCTTCTTCTGTTAGTTCTCTTACGACGATGCTGTTTTCTTGAACTTTTACGTGAACTTTTACGTGAAACTTTTCTCCGAGTTCTATTTGTATTTTTTCTACGGATATTATTTTTCCTCTTAAAAGAATTTCTTTTTCTCGTCCTCATCTTCTTGCCATATTTATACTCTACTCAACATTTTTAATTTAATAAAATGAATTATCTTTTCCTAACTTATAGATATTATCATAAATCATCAAGAGGAAAAAACCTGTAAAAACATATAATAATAATTCATTAAATTGTTCTTCAGTTGAAGTCTGTGCTAAGACAGGTTTTGGTGGTGAAGATTGATTTCTCATTTTCATTCGTTTAAATTCTAAGAATTCTTGATAATCGGGATCATCTGATAATGATTCTTTACGAATATTTCTTGTCGTGCTAGGTCGCACTACATTTTCATTGAATTCCAAATCAACTCTTCTGGAAGTATCCTGATATTGAACTTCATCGTCGGTATAAGGACTCACTCTCATGCCCTTCAATCGTCTTCTCGGTTCTGAATCTTGTGGGTCATCTAATAATTCCGTTTCCATTTCATCGGGTGTTAGAGGTGGGTCTAATAAAGGATCATCAACTTTCTTTTTCTTAAGTTTTTTGGTCTTCTTTGGTTTTTGAACCATATCTGGCCATACTTCGGATAATAATGCTCCGGTCATTTACTAGTATAGAAAATATTTTATTTTTAATCTAAACAAAGTTTAATCATAATTTTAATCTACTTAGTTAATAATGGAGAAGTTTATTGATTCGGCAAAAGATAGTCTATCATGTGTTAATGAAAACAAATACATGATAGGCATTACGATGATCATGTTAAATATCGGAGCACGATTCATCATTGATGAATTAGATGATGATTTGAGAAAAATGATATCAAATGTCTTTGTAAGACGAGTTGTAATCTTTTGTTCTTTCTTCATGGCGACAAAAGATTTATTTACAGCAACTGTCCTAACAATTATCTTTGTTATCTTAATTAATGAAGTATTCGCTAAAGAATTAGATGAACTTGATGATGATAAAGAGGATGAGAAACAAGGAGGTTCATTTAATAAGAATGAACTTGAAAAAACAATTCAAAATCTAAAGATGATTCAAATGAACATGTAAAATTATAATGTATCATCCCCGCAATTTCAGAGCATGCAACTGCGATGCTCTCTCCACCATAAATAACTTTGTGGATTCATTCATATCTTTTAATTTTAATTTAACATCAATTATTTCCGGAAAGAAAAAGACTTTCTTGGATTCACGCAATGTTATCCTTAATCCCTTCTTATCGTCGCTTTCCGCACAACTTTCTAGTTCAGAGAAAGGAAATGATACTGGTGGGAAAGGGGGTAATATAACCTTGAGGTCATCATCTTCCAATATTAATTGATTAGGCTCATCATCAGGCAAACCCTCTATTTTACTTTCTTCCGACCGGTCACGTTCAGCGTTTCTGTTGAATTTTAGACCAACTAAAGGACAAACATTAGGCGGTTGTGATATCCTATTTATACTATCAATAAATTGATTTTTTTCGGTTTCATCCTGAATATATATTGGAAATATTTCCATTCTGGCCTCATTTTCAACATACAGTACACATACATCAATATCTTGTCGCGGCGTGTCCGCGATCGAAACTGTCATATTCTCTTTTTTCACTACTGAATGACATCTGTTCAAGTCAAAGCGTTTCACCAATCCGCATATTACAAAATCAATTGACGCCGATGTGGAATTACCATTAAAATAAACTTGTCCCTGATCACTTATATGTTTGTATTGCCTGCTTCTCATTAGCCCATAGTCGCCCTGCATAAATAATAACTTCCAACTTTCCTTCTCCTCCTCCCCCTTGGGTCCCCCCCCCCACGTCCCGCTCCCCAAAAGTATCAAGTCGAATAGCACTAGAAAATGTCCACCCATCTTGCGATAGTTTGCCGATGGTCGCGTTCTCACTTAATAATTCAGAAGTTAGATCCCCCCCCTCTGAATCCTTTTCTTGTAAGTATTGTTTCGTTTCTTATTATATCTCCTTGTCTTTCTTTTCTTACGATTATATTTCACATTACTATCCCCCCTTGAAGATTTCCTTGTCCTCCTCTTATTAACCATTTATAATATATAAATATATTTTTTTATAAATTCAGAGTAATTCCTCTATCTGTTGATTTTCTATCAGTATCGCCACTCATAAGCGATATCGCATCTAAATCAGGTATTTTATCTGGTTGTAAATTCATCTTATTGATTAACTCATCAATTCCGTCGGGTCCCGACATATCAGATCTAGCAGGGGATGTTGTTCTCTGAGGACCTCTCTGTTGTTGAGGAGCACCCATACCGCCCATACCGCCCATACCGCCCATACCGCCCATACCGCCCATAGGACCACCTCCGCCCATTAGGCCACCCATTAATCCCCCCATTAATCCGCCTAATGGATTACCGCCACCACCTCCACCACCGCCTCCACCACCTAAGCCCATCATGGCTGCTAATGGATTAGGTGGTTCGGGTGCCCTCTGTTGTTGCTGCTGTTGCTGTTGCATACCAGGTCCTTTATTCATGGATCCTACAGCAGCCTCGGCGAATTGTTTCATTAATTCTGGATTCTGTTGTAAAACATCATCCATACCTGGAATTGAAGATTTGAACATAGTATTGCTTAGGTGAAACATGAATGCCGACCCAGCTAAAGTAAACATTAATCTTAATTCGGGAGCCATTTCTCCTCCTCCGCCATATTTTTCACTCAATTCTTCAAATATTTCATCGTAATCATTGAGATTTTCATTTACAGATTCACCCCAGCCATCTAATTTTACAGCGAATGGATCAAATCTCCCGTTCAAAAACTCTATCCCTGTAACGCATGCCATGAGCATCTTACGCTGAAATTTCACAGAGTTATCTATCTCCCTCTGTTTCCTAAGCTTAATATATTCATTTCTCATGTCTTCCAAATGAGAATTCATATTGTAATTCATAGTCGTCCGAATACCCTGAGATTCTAGTTTCTTAAATTTATAGAGTAAATCAATTTTTTCATTCTTAATATCCTGAGGAGTTAGACGATGGATCGGTTTAAAATCTTGAGAAGATTCTTGTTGTTTCGGATTAACTAACATATCATCTGTATCGGTAGTTATCTTGGGTAAATTTCCATCAACGATTCCGCCTTTATCTTCTGATGGCTTGAAAAAATTAAACTCTTCAGATTTAGTAGATTTAGGAGTATTTTCGGCACTGTTTGGTTGAGAATTAGATGGAATAGTCTTCGTCAAAAATTCAATACCCATTGGATCAGATACGGATAAACTAGGTTGAGATTGCGGCTGCTGCTGCTGCTGAGAAGGTTGGCTAGGTTGGGGGGATGAAACATGATTATCGGAAGACACCTGTATATTGCCACCACTTGACTGACCCATCGTTACACTTTTCACACCCGTATCAAAATTTAAATTCAAATCAGACATCTTTTAAATTCTCATAGAAAGAATTGTTTAAATGAAAACGCATCAATTTAAATAATCCGCGATATTCTGAGGCATCTCATCAATCTTCGTATCATAGAATTCTTCAATATGTTTCATGTACTCTACATCTCTATCGCTGATAAGATTTATAGCGACGCCTTTACGTCCATATCGCCCTGATCTACCAATGCGATGAATATATGTTTCTTTCTCTCTGGGCAAGTCAAAATTGAGAACTAAAGACAATTGCTGAATATCAATCCCACGCGCCAATAAATCAGATGATAGCAATATCCTTAGAGTCCCTGCCCGAAATTGGTCCATTACTTCGTTCCTTTCCTGAACCGACCTATCACCTGTTATAAATCCGACGGGGAAATTATCTTTCATCAATTTATCATAAACTTCTTCAATCTTATTCTTGCTATTCATGTAAATAATACACTGACCTACATTAATAGTATCATATAAATCAGTAATTACATCATATTTCCAATCATTGTGTTTCACATTGATGAAAAATTGCTGAATACCCTCTAATGTTAATTGTTCTTTCTTCACTAGAACTTTCTGAGGTTCATTCATGAATTTCTCAGTAAGTTCTAGAATCTCTTCGGGCAAAGTGGCTGAAAAGATACATATCTGCGTTTCTTTTGAAAGACACTGAATGATATTATGAATTGATTCCTTAAATCCAAAAGATAAAATTTCATCTGCCTCATCTAGAACTAACATCTTAATATCAATAGTTGGTAAATCCTTGCGCGAAATCATATCTAAGATCCTACCGGGTGTTCCGATAACAATCTGAGGATTCTTTCTCAGATCTTCTCTGCACATAGCGACATTTGTTCCTCCGATAACTTTTAATACACCTATATCCATATAAGATGATAAATCCTTAACAACTTTATAGACCTGATCGGCTAATTCTCTTGTTGGTACTATAATGAGACTTTGAATTGTTTTCTTTGTTACATCAATATTACACAGTGTTCCGATTGAGAAAGCACCTGTCTTTCCTGTACCTGATTGTGCCTGAGCAACAATATCTTTTCCCGATAAGATTATCGGTATAGATTGCGTTTGAATTGATGATGGTTTCTCAAAACCATGTGCGTATACTCCCCTCAGGATCGTTTCATTAATATTTAAATCGTCAAAGCTCATTTATATAGATTCATTGAAATATCTTTAAATTAAAAATATTTTATTCCATCTTTTTCAATAATTCTTGGACCTTCTTAATATCGGCACCCGCTGTCTGTCCTTTTAAATCTTTATCTTTATAAAGATAAAAAGAAGGAACACTTCTTATCTTAAATTCAGATGCTAAATTATCGTTTTCATCAATATCAATCATATAAACTTCTAGTTTATCGGGATCAGCTCCTTCTGAAATCTTTTCTAAGAGAGGTTTGATCTTCTGACACGGACCACACCATGTCGCTGTAAAATAAAAAAGTAAATAACAGTCTTTGTCTTTACAAACTGAAATATCATTTTCTGTGATGCTCTTCATTTAATGATATCAACTAAGAATAATTTTAAATAGAAACTTAATAGTCGTCAATGTAGTCTGAATCAGAACTTACCTGTTCTAGATAGGCTGTCCGTTCATCTTCCATGAAGAGTTCGTCTCTGACCTCCTTTAGCAATGGATTAATCTCAATTTGTTCGTCTTTCTCCTTGTAGTATTTCTCTTTTTCGGAATCATCAAGATTATGAATCTCGCTTGCCGTGAGATATTCAAAACTCTTCTTTGATTGTGTCATGATCGGTCTTAGAAGACCTTCATAGTCTTCTTTGTTCACGATATGCGACCATAGATTATTCGGTAGTGATTGATTTTCGGCCAATCTCTTGTAACAAGAATATCCACAGATATGTTTGTCTTTCATAATGATAGATGAGTCTTCTGAAACATCAGGGATGTCAGTCAGGTGAAGCCATGACTTCACCTTGATGGTGTTATTGCAGTGGAAACAATCCATTATGATGTTGTTAAGTTCTGTTACTTAGAACAAACTTGAGAAAATCAAATTTTACGGGTTCTAGATATATTCTTTCTTCTCTTAGTTTTCTTCCCCTTAGTTTTTCTCTTGAGTGTCTTTTTATATTTCCTTTTCTTAGTTCGCCTGTAACCACCACCTTTAGTATCTTTTACATTCATCGGATTTATCACTTTTCGGTTACTAGGTGGCGATGGTGTGTCACTTTCTGGTGATGTATCACCTTTACTTTTTGTCTTTTCTCTGTGCGCGTGTGCAGTTTTAGCGAGCCCCGCTGCTGCGGAGATTTCTGGGTGACCGGCTAAGGCGAAGGATATGTTGGCAACATCTAGTCCTGTTTCCCCCATTGATTTGAGGGAGTTTCTTAAAGATGAACGCTCATTTTTCCCACTTGTTCCACTTTTATTCCTTAGTTTATGACAATTATCGCGTATATTTTTAAGGTCTTTTTTAAAATCTTCTTGACGCTGTTCTTTTATAGCTCGCCCAATATTAGTTCCATTTAATAGTATATTGGCTACTGAACATGCCACACTTCTTTTTGCCATATTAATAATTAAAAATAGATTTAAATTTGATATTAAATAAGTAGTAGATTACTTAAAACTATTCCACGATGGTATTACAAGATACACGTATGACAATGATATTATCTGAAGATCTCTTCAAACATCTATCAAAATATGACACGATAATCTACGAACATGTTAAATCTAATGAGGAAATGGAATCCATAAAGAATGATGTATATGAAGAATTAGATGCTATTTATGAAGTAAGTGATAAAACCGATCATTTTTCGGTAGCAAAAGAGAGATATCTTAGAGAATATGTTATTTCATATTTCAGAGATAAAGTGAATGAATTTAATGAACGTATTGAGAATCGTAAAGATATCCTTGAGAAGTTAGAGAAAATCAAAAAACTGAAATTACCAGAACAAAGGTCGGAAGAATGGTACAAAATTAGAGAAACGATTTTGACCGCATCATCCCTGGCTGATGCGATTGGTGAAGGTCATTTTTCGACGAAAGAAGAATTAGTCCTTCAGAAATGCGGTGGTCCAAGAGGAGAGGTTCCTTTTCATATAGTTGAATGGGGTGTGATGTATGAACCCGTCGCAACTAAATTCTATGAAAAACTAAATCATCTAACTGTCTTAGAATTTGGATTAGTTCCTCATCCAGAGTTTAAGATTTTCGGAGCATCGCCTGATGGTATTTGTGATACAGATTCACCGCCAGATTATATCGGGCGCATGTTAGAGATTAAGTGTCCTCCGAAGAGACAATTTACAGATGAAGTTCCGAGGCATTATTGGATGCAAATGCAGGGACAACTTGAATGTTGTGATTTAGAAGAATGTGATTTTCTTCAAGTGAAACTTGTAGAATATTTCAATGAACAAGAATACAATGAAGATTTACTCATCGTAGATGGTTCTCTCAAAGAGGGTTATTCCTCTCTTGATCTTCCAAAAGGATTATTAATTGCATTTGTAAAAGATAATCTTGAAGGTAATCCCACGATTCATTATGAATATTCAGATTTTGACCTATCTTATGATGAATTAATTAAATGGTCGTCTAATGTAATTGATTCATGTGATAAACCACACGATAGGGTGGTAAAACACTGGTGGAAGATTGAGAGATATGAATGTACATTAGTTGGGCGTGATCGTAAGTGGTGGTTAGAAACCCAACCTAAGATTATTGATTTCTGGGAAGATGTTGAACATTATCGTAAAGTCGGTATCCAAGAAATCCTTGATAAAAAAGAAGCTAAGAAAACAAAGCGAATTAAACTTTCACAAGATAAAAAAGATAAGAAGAATAAAGCAACCGTATTTGAAATCCAAAAAGCAGTCGTTGATAAGATTCAAAATGATTATCTGATTGATTCAGATTAATTCAGATTGATTCAGATTAATTCAGATTAATTCAGATTAATATCTATCTATCTTATAAATGGAACCCGAACCCGAAGTTTATACCGATAGCGGAGATCGGAAAAGTTTCACAAAGTTAAAAACAAAATATGGACGGAAGATACCTATCAAGGGTGAAGAATGTGCTTTCCAAGATTATCGTAAAGATAACGATGAAGCCGTTCATACTATCCTTGATATGATGGATGCTGAGCATCAAAGTTTAAAGGAATTAAAAGATGATGTTGAATTAATCAAAGACAGACTCTGTATCCGTGGTGAGAGAGGACAAATGAAAAAAAAGAAGAAATCTAAAAAAAGGTCTAAGAAAGGTGGAATGCCACCCGATATGCAAAGAGAAAGAATGAAAAAATACGGAAAAATAGATATCAGATCAAAGAAAGCAATTCTTAAGGCGGCGACACGAAGAAAAAAATCTACTAAGAGAAAGAAATCTAGAGAAATCTAGAAATCTAGAAAAAGACATTAATACGCCATTTTTTTGCCATACTGGAACCAGAGAACAAGAGATACTACAAAACCTACAATCATGCCGTAAGTAAATCCGTCTTTTTTATCTAAGACATGACCAATCGTTGATGTAATGAAGACTACGAACATATAGAACCATAATATTACGTAATGACTCTGAAGATCAACATAAGTTTTAATTTTCAATAAATCCTTCATATCTGACAAGTTCATTTTATACTATCGCATATAAATTAATAATTTATAATTCATCTACTGGACCTTCGGATAATGAGACTGGTTCCCATTTCTTAAAGAAATCATTGTATTTACATTCTACTAAGACTTCATCGTCATAATTTTTATCATTGAACCAACTTAGTAGGCCATGACTTAGTAATGTTGTTTGAACTAAGGCGATATCTTGTTTTATGAGATTATCCCCGTTCGTTAAATATAGTTCATAAACATCCGGTTTCATTGTTTTCATGATCCTGAAACATTTCGTTTGTTTCTGAGGTATCTCTTTCATTTGGACAGGATTAGATTCTTTTGGAAAGATATAGAGGATATTTGAATAATCAACTCTTAAAGGAACAAAATATAATCCTCGTGTATCATAAGGTAAGTTCGGAGCAAATTCATTTAGCGCGATATCTAAGTCCCTGTAATCAAAATACTTTTTAACGAATAAAGGACAAGTCTTTGTAAATTCTGATTCAGTATAATGAGATGAAAGAATATCATGAATTATATTAACGCGATCAATAATTATTGTTTTTTTCATGTTTTTACCTTGATGATAATAGATATCATTAATACCAATACACCATTTCTTGTTCCTCTTGCGAATCAATTCACATTCAAGTAAAGTCCCTTTATATAAATCTGATGAAAACTCATAGGGTAAGATAAATATCTTGGGATAATCATATCCTTCTTTAATCTTCTTATCAATGAAGAAACAATAATTTGTTCCATTAATCTGACTTAAGAAAAGTAAGTAAGGTGTTCCGCTACTCTTAAGGAAGAAGATATGTGGATTATTTAAATTTTTTGAAAATTGTTCATTAAATACTTTCGCATAACGCGAATTATATTTAATGCCCGAACATAAAAGACTGCATTGATTTAAGATATATTGTTTAGATTCGTTCGTCGTAATGTTATCAATCTCAACATTACAAAAAGAAGTTTTAGTAAAAGAAGACGGATCCATGTTATATTACTAATAAGTATCAATCTTTTAAATCAAATTTTAATTATATATATATTATACATTATGAGTGAAACCGTTAAAATAGATGCTGTCACAGCATTGCCATCAAAATCAAAATATAGAAAATATGCTCCAGTCATAATTATTTCTTGTGGTATATTCATTGTAATAGTTGTAGCATATCATAAGTATTCTTCATCTAGTACTAATTCTCTTAGTGATAGTGAATTAGCCTTTACAGATACTTTTGGCGAATCATATGACGGCGGTGGTCTAGATAAACTTTATGATAAAATAGGTGGTTCTGAATCTCTCAATAATGGTAATTTATCATCACAGATAGATGTAGATACTGGAAATTATTCATGTAGTTTTGATGTAACATACAAAGGTGATAAAAAGAAAAGAGTTGAGTGCAGGAGTGGATGTTTTATTGATGATGATAATTCTAAGTTCTGCGAAAAGTACATCTATAATAGTCGTGTCGATGGCGGTGGGAGTTTAGATACAATTTATGATGATGCGGGTGGAAATGAATCTGGTAGTATCAGTCGCCTGATATCAAAAATAAACGTGGATGCGGGTGATAAAACCTGTGGATTTTACGTAGATTATGAGGGAAATAATAAAAGGACAGTTGAAGTAACCGGTTCCGGTTCTCCTATTTGTAATAAATTTGCGTATGGAGATGGTAATAAGGGGGATTTATGGGAGACTTTGATAGATGATACATATATTTCTGGACGACGTGACCTGGACCGATCTAATAAGGATGCCGATGATCATGACTTAACGCCTGCCTCAGTAACGCCATCCACAGGAACAACACCTGGTCCAACACCTGGACAGCCACGACCACCTCCGACACCGCCATCAGATGACAGTTCTGCCCCTGTGATAAAAATTTCCTTGTTTGTCGTGTGTATAATAATTTTTGGGGTAATTGTCCAAAAGATCAATAGATCTGTTCCGGCGGGATATAAGAGATCTTCTGAAAATATTATAGGGATGTGGTCGTTTATATTCGTCGTTAGTTTCAGTTTATTCGTTGGATCCATTGATGGAATGATCGGGTGGAAGGCGGCGAGCGCGTGGGGTAGGATAGGAGCGGTCATTCTGAATATTCTAGCCGTTATAATCACTGTATCCATCTCCATCATGGGCGGGAAGTCATTACAGAGAGGGCTGCATCTCGGCGAAAGTGCGATGGCGCCGATCGTGTTTGGGGTGTTTGGGGTGCTTGGTCTGGCGGCGTTTATCGTTTCTTTTATTGTCGTGTGATGGGCCTAAGAAAACCCGATAAGCGCTGCTCCTAAACAATATCCGATCCATAATTGTCTTAGCATCTTTTCACCAGGTTTCGCCAGCATCCCATACACAACAAGTAAGACAGCTAATAAACCGTAAAGATGCCAAACTGAATATTTCTTTCGTGAATCATCTTGATCAACAAATCCTGCATGGGCACCACAACTACTCATTATTTATACTAGTATCAAATATTAAAATTTGATTTAAATGATTATTTAATAATACAATATATATACTCTTTAATGGAACATCAAGACTGGACACCCGTTGTTGTAAAGAAGAAAAATAATAAAGATAACAATCCAGGCAACCCTGGCAACCATGAGAAATCTAAAGTAACAAAGTTAGAAGAACAAGTTGAAGAAGGAACTATGAAACATAAAAAAATGGATATTACATTCGGTAAAACCCTCCAAAAATATAGATTAAGTCAAGGATATACACAAAAAGATTTAGCTACTAAATTAAATATCCCTATTAAAGATATCAATGAAATTGAAGCGGGAAAAGCAAAGCATAATGGTCAGTTAATGGGAAAAATTAAACGAATCATGAAATAAAAAGATTTATATAATCAAGGTTCCATTATTGGCCTTATCTCTATTCTGCGGGTTCTGCCACCGGGATAACCGCGCCCTGCAATGCCTGCTGCCAGCCAGGTCCGGCTGGGGAAAAAGGTTTAGAGGATGAGTATTGCCCCGCGGTCGGCGGCTTAGTCCATTTCATCTCTTCCACGCCTTTTGGGGACACGAGATGCAGCTCAGCACCTTTAGTGATTCCGACTTTACTGAGCGTTTCATGGTTATTCAGCTCCTTTCCGGCCCAAATCGCTCTCAGCTGGAGTGGGTTTATCTCCTCACGGATACGCCCCTCCATTTTTCCCTTGATTTCCCCGATCGTGGAATTTGGCTTGGCGGCGAACATGACCTTATCCCCCCTCAAATTTTGGACAGTGAATTCGAAGGAGCGGTTCGAGTCGCCAGCCGGCGCCGCTGACCCCCCTCTCAGCATTTTCTTTCTTCCCCTTTTAATTCTTTTAGTTCTCGGTTTCTTTTGCTTATATGTTTTACGACTTACTTTACGACTTCTTTTTTTAGTATAAGTTCTTTTCCTATTAGTTCTACGAATTTTACCCATCTTTTATATTATAAGAAATAAAAAAATCTATCATTAATATAAAATGGATGTTGATTTGACGACGTTGAAAAAAACGAATGATAAGAAACCTAAAGAAGATCCTAATCAGAAGTGGACTCCTGCTCAGGAACAATTATTAGCCGAATGGTCTGAAAAGGCTGCGTGCTTCAGATGGTTACACAGTCGTTCAGAAAAAGCATATCGTTTTAGGAATTATTCTTTTACTATCCCTGTTATTATCCTATCCACGCTGACTGGAACTGCTAATTTCGCGATGGATTCATTCGTACCTGAAGAATATAAACAGATCGCAATGGCATGCGTCGGTGGTGTGAATATTTTCGCTGGTATTCTATCAACCCTTCAAAATTTTTTACGGTATGCTGAATTGATGGAATCTCATCGTTTATGTGAAGTTCAATGGTCCAAGTTCGGTAGAAATATTTCGGTGGAGTTAGCAATAGATCCTAAAAGAAGAAAACCCGCGGATGATTTCTTAAAAGTTTGTCGCGCTGAATATGATAGATTGATTGAACAGAGTCCTCCGATAGATGATCCTATCATTAAGCAATTCAAACGCAATTTTAAGGATTCAGATGTTAGAAAACCCGATATTTGTAATGGTTTAGATAAATGTAAGATATTTCAACCTAGTGAAGAAGAGAAACATGCTGCAATTATCGCGACCGCTGGATCAAAATTATTAGAACGCAGAAAATCAAAACAATGGAACCCTGTTGAAGTAAAACGTGATCTGCCTAAAAAAATAAATCCCACATTTAAGTCACATTCTAATGAATCTAAGAAAGAATTAGATGGATTATTAAATATGGGAAGAGTTTCTTCATTTAAAAATCCACCTAACATTGATATTTCACAAGATGCGCAGCCATTAGAAATTATACATGAAATTGTTAGAAATAATAAACCATGTACAAATTGTAATACCGAACCCGTATCTGAACCCGTATCTGAACCCGTATCCGAACCCTTATCCGAACCCTTATCCGCTCCTGAACCCGCTCCTGAACCCTTATCCGCCCCTGAACCCGCTCCTGAACCTATATCCGAACCAGATCTTGAAAATGGATTAAATAGTGATGAAGTTATCATAGAAGAAACTAAATCTGAAACTGATATGCAACATGATTTCTTAGAAGAGATGGACCGATTTAATGATAAATAGAGTTCATTCAAAATTAAATTTTAATTTTTTATATCTTTTAAATAAATTTATTTGTTTAAAATATAGCGATGAAAGGTAAAAAAGAGAATCGTAGTCTTAAGAAAAATAAGCGATTATCTCGTAAGGGCAGACCATCTCGTTCCAGACATAAGACTCCGAAGAGAAAGTCATCCAAAGGTCCAAAGGAGCCAAAGAATCAGAAGAAACGGACATTGGCCAAGAATACGAAGCAGAAGGGTGGGGGACTTCTCGCTGCTATAGGTATTGGTTTGGCAGCAACCGCTGTTACTGCTGCTGCTTACAAGGGATATCGTTTAATCAGCAAAGTAAAAGATACAGGATATATTCGTAGATTATTAAACCAGGATTATGTTTCTTATGCTCCTAAAGTCATCGTTACTGAAACTCCAGATTTCATTAATCATTACTTAGAATGTATTTCAACGATTGAATTCTTTCAGTTTGTCCTAAGTAATCCGGAATATCTGAAATCAAAAACTCTTCAGAGTATTATTCAGAAGACTTCATCGGAGGAGAAATCAAGTAAATCTAAATTAGATTCTGGATTCGGAGGTGAATTTATGGAACTAGAGCAACTCCTCACCACTAACAGTAGTAGAGACAATAATTTACTAGAAAACATGGAGTTGAAGGTTGGCAAGATAGAAACATCTGATAGTGGAAATGTTCAAAAACTCAGAGATTTATTGTTACTGACTGCTCGTATCCCGGGTTCCGGATTAGATGAAAGTCAAGTAACTAAGGATGAAGAATTAGAAAAATTAACAGAATTAGATCGTATTAATCCTTATTTATCTGTGAATACATTCAGATGGCAAGAAGTTGTTTATTCTGGTCTTTATGATGAATATTTTACGGAAGAAGTTGATCAGATATTAAGAGAACGAGATACGGCGAATTCATTGTCATCTGAAGAAAAAGTGAGAGTTCAAGGTGTAATTGAAAGATGTTCAACAAATATAAATTTCATTGATGCGATCCGTAGTAAGATGGTGGAATGTTCGTCAAAACCGCGCGGTTACTTAGATTTTGTATCTCCGACGATTTCATGGGATAGTCAAAAGAAATGTCTCGCTTGTCCAAACCAAGATTGTTTAATTTATATATATGATTTTTACTACAAGTTTTTACAGGATGAAAAAGATAACATTCCCATTATTGATAAATTATACGCACTGATGATATGTGAAGCACGAATATGTGTCTTATCTAAGTGCCTGGCATTAGAAGCGATCCGTGTTCAAGACAATAAATCGGGTCGTGTCAAGAGGATAATACATGAAATTTACTTGGAGGATAAAAAATCATTAACCGGAATCAGTTCCGAACTGCCTAATGAAATATTACCTCAGGGCCAAGTGGGTGGATCGGATACATCTGCGGTCAAACCTGATCCTATATCGCCACCAGGAACTGAACCGACTCCTTCGCCGATACCTACTCTAGCAGCAGCAGCAGCACCAGCAGCACCAGCAGCAGCACCAGCACCAGCAGCACCAGTAGCAACATTAGCACCATCTACTCCTACGCCTACACCTACGCCTCCCGCACTTCCAACTTCACCGGCAGCACCGGCAGCACCGGCAGCACCGGCAGCACCTACTTCACCTACTTCACCTACTTCACCGGCAGCACCAACAACAACCTCTACAGCAACAACCTCTACATCAATAACCCCTACACCAGTAACGCCTTTGGAAAAATCAGGAGATGATAATAAGAAGGAAGGAAATTTTTTCACCAATTTATTCAAATCAGATAATAAGGAACCCGAACAGCCGACTCCACCGACTCCACCGACTCAGCCGACTCCACCGACTCAACCGACTCAGCCGACTCAGTCAACTCCACCGACTCAGTCGACTCAGGATAATAAATTAAGTGTCTCTGAAGATAAAAAGGAAGATGAACATGACCCGATATTCTCTCTCCTAAGATCAGATGTAGAGAGCGAACTTTTTTCTAATCTCAAGACAGGGACACCCGAAACAACTAAATTATGTGAAGCACTATCTATAGACACAAGTTCCGATGGGAAGAAGATAGTTGAAGCCTTTATGAAACATGAAATGGGTCCTAAATTTGGAGGCGGTGTAAAATTATCAACGATCCTCATGAATGTCTTCAGAGATTATGCTGAAGTAAGTAATGAAGATGTAAAATATAATAGCCAACGTAATGCAATCGTATTATTAAACAAATTAATTAAACAGGAGGGAATGGTTTTCCTTGATTTTTTCAGACCGAAATTCTTACTCGGAAAAAATAAGTTCTTCGGAATGAATCAAAGTTCAGATATATCATTTGCTACTAGAGTTAGCGATGAAGTGCTATTATTATTTAATAATAAACAACAGGATAGGGCGAATCTCGTTAATGTTGCATTCTTGGTTGAAGCAAAGGGCCAAGATTTGAATCGTGGACTTAAGAAATCGTCCTTCATGGAGGAGATCTTTCAGAGATTAGAAGATGATAATATAAATAAGATATTATTTTCATCTTGTCTTGATTTAGTAGAAATTGAGAATAAAGAAGAATTATTACCCCGAGTCGCTGTGATATATAATTCATTACCTGAGGGAGACCGTGTTAAAGTTCATCGTCATGCTGTCTGGTTAGACCTAACATCGAAAGAGAAAGAGTTATTTAATATACCGGTGTTTTCAGCTGATGACATTGGGTCATCTGATAATAAGTCTGATAGGAAATCGGATAGAACATTAAGAAGGAATGGAAAATCATCCAATCCACGGTGTATTGAATTGGAAAACAATTTACAGACAAGATTGAGAAATAAAGAGAAAATAATTGTGGACAGCGGCATGATTAATTCACTTGAAAGATGTTCCGGAGAGAGAGTGAATGAAGATACATTAGACGGAGATTCTTTACCTACTGATGATTCTTTACCTGCTGATGATTCTTTACCTGCGGATGATTCTTTACCTACTGATGATTTATCTGAGAATTTAAAACAACAGAGGGACCGGACTATATCCGATATATCCAATGAAAAAAATAAAATGAGAGAGAGAGAAATAGATAATAAATTAACCGAGACATCCATGCCTAAACCGATGACGGGGGATACTTCTTCACCTAAACCATCAGTCACTGGATTACCACCAACGGGAGATAGACCACCAACAGGAGATGGTATATCCACTGGCTCACTACCAACAGGAGATGGAATATCCACTGACTCACCACCAACAGGAGATAAACCACCAACAGGAGATAAACCACCAACAGGAGATAAACCACCAACAGGAGATAAACCACCAACAGGAGGCAGACCGCCAACAGGAGACAAACCACCAACAGGAGATGGAATACCCACTGGCTCACCGCCAACAGGAGACAAACCACCAACAGGAGAGAAACCCCCGACGACATCGCCTAGTGGATTCACGGCCCCAGGACCAATGAAAGATAGTTCGCCCATTGGACCGCCTTCTGGATCATCATCAGGCGAGCCATCAGGATCATCATCAGGACCGCCATCTGGACCTTCATCAGGCGAGCCATCTGGATCATCATCAGGACCGCCATCTGGACCTTCATCAGGCGAGCCATCAGGATCATCATCTGGGCCTCCATCAGGACCACCATCAGGACCACCATCAGGACCACCATCAGGACCACCATCAGGACCACCATCAGGACCTCCATCAGGACCTCCATCAGGACCTCCATCAGGACCACCATCAGGACCACCATCAGGACCACCATCAGGACCTCCATCAGGACCACCATCAGGACCACCATCGTCACAACCATCTGGACCATCTTCCGTCCCTCCACCGAGTGGGTCTAATTTACCATCAGTTATCTCTTCAGAGGCTGCGCCAGAACAGGCATCTGATAGAACGGTATGGTAAATGAAGTTATAAAAAAAAGTTAATTATATATATTTTAATGATGATAATTTATTCAAATGAGAACTTGAAATTATCAGTAGCACATACCCCTTCTTCTTCTATTGTCATGAGAGAGTCAATATCTGTAATTGTTTCTTCAAATTCATCCTCCATATCCATTACATTTTTAGACATCGTTTCTTCGTCCAAAAGAATATTACATAACCCAGTTCCAGATTTGATAGTCTGTCCCATCATGATATTACTAGATACACCTGAAAGATTATCTTTTTCTGAAAAGATACCGGCTTTGATTAATTGATCTGTTGTATCTTCAAACGAGGATTTAGCGAGGGGACCAACATCGCCCCGATTAATACCCTGCCTATTGACCGATGTTAGAGATCCTTTACACGTCATTGTATCACATAGTAATTCAATGTGTCGGATATTAATATATTCGCCAGCATGATCAACAACATCGGTAATTTCATCTATCAATACAGACCTTGCTCCCTCAATCCCTAATACATTTACAATTTCAATGATATCATTTGAGGATGTCTTATTCTGATTGACAAAATTATTATTCATTATTTCCAATAAATTGACGCCGTCTGTCACCAATACATGTCTGGTAACGGTTTCTATATCATGTTCTTTCTTTTCCTGTAACTGAATCTTTTCATCATTTATTTTACTTGCCGAGATATCGCTTACAATAATATCTGAAATATTTGGAACGCCCTTAATTACGATATTGTTAATGATGTCTTCATTGATATTCTTGATAGTCGAGATAATATCTGACTGGTCTTGTATCCCATTAACGTCTTCTTTCTCATTATTGATTTTGATAGATATTCTACCGATAAGATTCTTAGAATTATCATCTGTATATGTAAATATGATTCTTTCTGGGTCATAGTCTAATAATTTCATATGTATATCTTCCATAATAACACCTTTGTCCATCATGGCTTCATGATCAAATACGAATCTTATAATCCATGGAGAAATATTGTCTTCAGATGAATCTGATAGTAATTCAAACTCTTTGTAAATAGATAGTAATTCTTCGTCTTCTTTGATATCTGTTTTACCTTCTCTATTTTTTGGATCGTAATAAATACTGCTCTTGAGTATTAAGTCTTTTAGCATTGTATACTCAAGTTGATTCTTGGCATATGCGATTTTAGTTTTATCATTGAAATCATCATTGAGATAGATAGTCGTTGATGGAGATTTAATATTCTTACTCACATGAATTAATTCCTTTAATCTCGGAATACCACGAGTTACATTAGATTTCGCACTCACTCCGGCGAAATGAAATGTATTTAATGTCATTTGTGTAGCAGGTTCGCCAATACTCTGAGCAGCGAGCGCACCCACCATTTCGCCGGGTGTAATCTTTGCATTGTGATATTTCTCCCGAATGATTTTTGTGATAATTTTATATTCTTCGCGTGTAATCTGATATTCTGAAATCAGTACTTTCGGATTTAGATGAACATGAACCAGAATTTCAAAGATCTTATTATTCTTGAAATCATCCCGAATATAGAGAGAGTTAATCAATTTCTGATTCCCTTTGTAAATATCTATCGGTAAAATATTACTCTTCTTGTTTTTCAATCTCTTCGTATTTTCTACAATCCTTTGAATATGAACAGGATAATTGATATTATTTTGAGTGTTTCCATTGAATATATCCGAAATCAAACATTCGCGGTAATCTAGCAGTTTCAGGAAGATATCGTCAAGTTTTGATTGGTCTAACGCTTTCGCTTTTTCTGCGGCAGATTTATTATAATACTTTGTCCAATTCGTATTTTCATCAAAGTAAAATTTATCCATTAATTCTTCATATGATAATTTAGTTAGATAAAGGGGTTGTGATTCTACATGACAAGCATCCATTCCGTCGTTTCCATAGATAAATTGAATGATTGAACCGGAAGATGTTCTAACTGAATAATCATATCCTACCATTAAATCTTCCATCGCCTTTACAAGTTTTCTCTGAACATATCCTGTCTGAGAAGTCTTTACCGCAGTATCAATTAATCCTTCACGACCACCCATCGCATGAAAGAAGAACTCTTGTGGAGTTTGTCCTGAGATGAATGAATTCTCAACGAAACCTCTTGCCTCGGATGAATCATCGTATTTATGATAATGAGGTAATGTTCTGCCTTCAAATCCATAAGGAATACGCTTTCCATCAATATTCTGTTGTCCTAAGCATGCTATCATCTGAGCAATATTAGTTAATTTACCCTTTGATCCAGAATTAACCATAAACGTAGCTCGGTTCTTTGGGTCAAGATTAGATAATCCAATTCTCCCTGTATCATTGATTGTCTTATTCAAGATAGAATTAACCTTGGATTCAAAATAATCTTTATTACTTTGACCCGGAATCCCTTCAAAGATATTGAGATGAAATTCTTGCATGATTTCTTCAATTTGCTCTTTCCTTTCCGAAATAGTCTTCTTAATCTTTTCATTTGTTTCGGTATCAGCAATCATGTCGCTAATTCCGACACTAAACCCTTCTATGAGTAACACCTGAGTGATAATCTTTTGTAAATCATTGATGAAATGATTGGTTCTTTCTTGCCCTAAATCATTGAAGATTGTGTGAATTAGACCTTTGGATGTCTTTGAAAACATACCTTTATCAAATGTCCCTTGCTTAATGATACCGTTTACAATTTTCACGATATTGATTTTATCGTTATTCTTTGATAATAATCCGTTCTTGGTATTATCATCTGAAGAAGTTAGATTATCATAAGAACCATTTACCATCTCTAAATTGATATTTTCGGGTAGAATATATGATAAGACAGATTTACCCGACCATAGTGGAGTGGTAACGCCATTCAATTCAAAACTATTATCTGATGGAGGTAGTGTTCCATTGAATGTTGACAAATCCGAAATAATATTAATAAGTTGATTGCGCGTATATAGACATGAATCTACGCATTTATGAGTTGTATTTTTATCAGATATTTCGTATATATTCGCATTAGGAGCATAATGGATAGAAGAACCTTCGTTAAATTGAATGATTTCTGAGTGGGTCATCTTATACATTCCTAGGAGAGTATCTTGAACAATCGTAATGATAGGTTTGTTCTCTCTTGGAGAGATAATCTGAGAATTCACCGAACAGATATTAATCAATTCAGCCATAGAATGAATACTTTGAGGAACGTGCATGTTCATTTCATCTCCATCAAAATCAGCGTTATAAGGCGGAGTAACGCTAACATTTAATCTGAATGTATCACCTTTCATAACCTTCACTCTGTGTCCCATCATACTCATCTTATGAAGGGAAGGTTGACGATTGAATAACACCCAATCATTGTCTACAATATGACGATTCACTTTATCTCCATATTCTAACTTATGATTACCCTTATTTGCTTCTGTGATAGAAAATCGCGATCCATCTTTCTTGATAATACTTTTTGCTCCAGGCCATTTGTTAGGACCGTTCAAAATATATTCCTGAAGTTCATCCTTATTAAAAGTATTCACAATTTCAGGGAATGTTAAATTTAGGGCGATCTTATATGGAACTCCAAGTTGATCCAGATCAATATTAGGATCAGGTGTAATAACACTCCGAGCAGAGAAATCTACGCGCTTACCCATAAGATTGGAACGAAGACGACCTTCTTTACCCTTTAGCCTCTGCCTAATAGCCTTAAGAGGTCGCCCTGAACGATGTGTTGACGGAGATATTCCGGGCTGTTCATTATCAATGAATGTAATTACATGATACACTACCATATTATACCAATCATCTATGATCTCTTGCCTGGCAAAGGATTCAATCTTCTTTTTCAAGGAATTATTATACTTAACAATCTCAGCAAGTTTATGAGTCAAATCATCATCCATTCTCTGTGAATTACCCTGTTTAACAGAAGGTCTCACTGTTGGAGGAGGAACAGGAAGTATGGAACATATCAGCCATTCAGGACGACACCATACTGAACTAAATCCCAGCAAATTACAGTCTTCATCTGATATCTTTTCAAAGAGAGATTTAACATATTCAGCCTTTAGCATCTGCTTCTCATCAGAGGTAGTTAAATCTTTCCAAATTGTCTGTATTCCCGCCACTCCATCTAGCTTGTACCGATGAGGTTGCATACATCCACAACCATCTTCAGTTTCTTGTCCACAACGAGATATCTTAGAAGATAATTCATAGATTGTATTCCATCGGGTTTTATTTGACTTTGATAATAATTCAGAAATGATAGGTGACTCTTTATTCACTCTCAATTTACCACATCTGAAACAGATACATTTCAGAATCTTAATTATGATATCCATGAAATGATAATTATAAACAGGTCTTGCTAACTCAATATGACCGAAATGTCCTGGACATCCCATATTATCTAAGCCACATGTATTACATACCTTTCCCATATCTGTTGTTCCCATACGATTATCAAACAGACCTTTGATTACAGGGACATCCTTATCATATGTTTCATGTTTTGTAATCTCAACTACAGAATTTTTCCGAATCTCTTCTGGAGACATAATACTAAATTGTAGTCCCGTGACATTCTTAGTGATGGGTTCAAAGTCAGTCATATATGATATTGATTATATAATTATATTTTTAAATCAAATTTTTAACTAAATTTGATTTAAAATTAAATTTGATACCTTTAGTAAATGAGTAATTCACACGAAATGACAACACGATCTAAAGTAGTTCAAGAAATGAATTCACCATCATCCGAAGCATCATTTGATGAAAGTGATGTAGATGAGCATGGCAATCTTAGGGGACTTATTGATTATGAATGTGAAGACGAAGACTTTGATCAGAAAGAATATGATAAAGCGATTCAAGGATTATCAGGGAAGCGGAAAATATCTACTAAGAAATCTGGAAAAAAGAAAGATAAATCAAAACTCAATGATGTATTCATGACATACTTAATCATGAAAGCAACCGAGAAAGCCAATGAAGAAATAAAAACAAATCGTAAAAAAAACCACAAGAAAAAACGGGTAAAAGTTTCAGAAGAACCATATTTTCCGAAGGAAGAAATTAATTTGGATTCGGATGAAGATAAAAAGAAAAAATCTTCATTGGTCACAATACTCAATGCTGATCTTGCCGAAACTGAATCCGATGATGAGTCCTTTACAAGTTGCGATAAATCATCAGATGATGCATCATCTATTGAATTGGAATCTGATAGATCTTCAGATAAGAATGATGATAAGGATGAAGTTGATGAAGGAGATGATGAAGGGGATGAAGAAGAGGATGATGAAGGGGGTGATGAAGGGGATGAAGAATCCGAAGACTATACTTATGAGTATGATGATTTAGATGAAAAATATGAAGGGTTAATTGATAAACAGATGTTATTAAATTCAGAAGAATCTAATATGGAATATTATCATTACTTGTCAAAAGAAAAGAAAGAGCATTATCTTGAGAAAACCAAAGAAATCTATGATATTAATGGTTCAAATACTCCTCTACGATTCAAGATTATTGAATCTGATATGGATATGAAAACAAAAGCAATTGCTCTTGAGAATGTTGATAAGATGAGTGAAATGGATGTATCAACTGGAGAACATAGCAAAATGGACCATTGGATCAATGGCTTAATGAAAATTCCCTTTGGGAAATATAGCACAATTCCTATTAATCATGAGAGTTCAACTGATGTAAAAAGAGACTTTATTAAAAATACATATCAAACCCTCAATAAAGCGATTTATGGTCACAGGGAAGCAAAAACTCATATTCTCCAAGTAATCGGTAAATGGATCCGAAACCCTGATAGTGGGGGAAATGTTTTAGCGATCCAAGGACCAATGGGTAATGGTAAAACAACATTGGTTAAAGAAGGTATTTCAAAGGTATTAAATAGACCCTTCGCATTCATCGCTCTTGGAGGTGCTTCGGACTCAGCATATTTTGATGGTCACTGCTTTACATATGAGGGTTCTCATTGGGGTAGAATTGTTCAGATTCTACAGGAATCGAAGTGCATGAATCCAGTCATCTATTTTGATGAATTGGATAAAATTAGCGATACAAATAAAGGTGAAGAGATTGTTCACATGCTAACTCATCTCACAGACCCATCTCAGAACGCATTGTTCCAGGATAATTATTTTCCTGGAGTCAATCTTGACTTATCAAAAGCCCTATTTATCTTCTCTTACAATGATGAATCTAAAGTAAATCGTATCTTAAAAGACAGAATGTATGTAATTCATACAAAGGGATTTAAGGTAGAAGATAAACTTAAGATCTGTAATGAATATCTTATCCCAGAAATATTTGATACATTTGCTTTTGATAAAGAAATCATCTTTACTGATGAAATTATTAAGAATATCATTAATGAACATACTGGAGATGAGGAAGGTGTAAGGAATCTCAAAAGATGCATTGAGACAATCGTTTCTAAGATTAATATTCATGTCTTATCAGATGGAGATGATGATTTATCATTTAAGTTGAAAGATTTTAGCCTACCCGTCACACTGAATAAAGAACATATTGATATTCTATTGAAAGAAAGACCAAAAGATGATAAACCTCCATTTGGAATGTACTGCTAAAAAAATATAATATAGTATATAAATATGACAAAAAATAAATTGTTTGGGAAAAATAAATTATTCGGGAAAAATCCCTTCTTAGATACATTTAAAGTAGTCTTTGTAGGGATGTTTGGAGCAATTTCTGCTTATATGATGATTGGGTTATATTCTGCTCTATTTACAGGAATAGGTTATTATATTGTCCAGAAGTATAATAAGCCCAATACAAAATTATTAGATGATTTACAAACAGGGCAATATGTAGGATTGGTATTCGCATTCTTAGGATTATTACCGTGGATTAAGTATTTTTTTGCGAGTTTCATGATGGAAGGTGGATCTTATGCATTTAGTAGTATTATGAGTGAATAATTTTATCTTCCATACACTTATGAATCCATTCTTCGGGGGGATCATCCAATTCATAATATTCATTAATATCACATCTCTCTATCGTTTCATTTTCTAGCGCCATTTTTTGACGATGAAATTTATATCTCCATCCATAAGTAAGGATCTCATCTAAGGTTTCTATTTCTGGATACTTGATTAAAATTTTTTTGATAAAATCAATCATGTGAATTTTTGTATACCAACGACTATTTATCTGTAAGATATACAAAATATAACGATTCATTAAATCATATTTAATCTCTGGTAAAATATTTTTATGATGAACCGAACAATAACCGTAATTCATCAAGGAAGAATTCTTTTTACATCTTTTACCAGATTTAGTCATTTGACAGCATCTCTTATTCTTTGGTGAAAGTAATAGCTCTTTCAATCCTTCTTTAGGATCGTCTAAAGGTGATTTATTATTCGTATTCATTTCACGACATAAAGGACAATCAATAAAAAGATTCCCTTTCTGATATACATATTTCAAAAAACATTGATAGTGTAATTTATGATTACACGATAAAGTAAAAATAGTTTTTTTATCATTCAATTCTTCTAAACAAATAGAACACTCCATAAATAACAAGTAAATTACTTACAAAGACTTTAAATAAATGTATAACTTAGTATATTTCAGAATACAATAATAAAAAATATAATACCGACAGATATAATATGGTTTATCGTCTGGCTTGACTACCACTATCTAGTACCAGATCAATAGATTCTGTTTCATAAAGATTAATCATAATAAGAACAGACATCACGATAAAGTAAACTGTACCCAGAATACACAGGATAAAACAGCATAACATATATATCTTATGACAACACTCTTCCTCTTCTTGTCGCTGTACTTGGACCATTTGAACCTCTTCTTTAGACAGAACTCGTATTTGTGTCATCTTGTAAGGATTGTGGGTCGGTTGTTTGATTAACAACGCTATCAGTAATCAAATTTATATCTTTCTTGTGAGTTTTACAATACTTGTAACCGAGGAAGCAATTTTTATTACATGTTTTCCCTTTATTTTTTCCTCTTGTCAAGATATGTTGACACCGAACACTATAATTATTAGCCAATGACTTTTTTTCCTCAATAATCGATGAACCAAACATATTACAATGAACTCCTGGAATTACTTTCTTGAGACCATTGATCAATGGTAAATAATTTGTCTTCTTGCGACAATAAGGACAATGATTACATTCTTTTTTCAACTTAGGAGTATTTTGAAATGATTTCATTAAGCATTCATAATGAAATTCATGATTACAAGTTAATTTATATGAATATTTATCTTTGATCTCTAGGCCACAGATTCCGCACTCTTCCTGTTCGTCAGTCATTTTATTAATACCTATTCATCAAAATTTTAAATATTAATTTTCTGCCTTTTGAACTATAATATTCGGAGAACAGATATCGATTAAGGCAAAAGTTGATGCCGATAGTAAACCAACATATATAGCGTGTTCTTTCAGAACACCACACGTAGGAATAATCTTAGTTGCTGTAGCAGTCACTAAAAACATGATTAAATATTTCATTAGATTCTTTTCATCAAACATTTATTATGAATTAGATAATAATTATGATTTGTTTAAAATCATTTAAAAATTTATTTCATATAAAATATATAAATGAGCAGTTCTGATATTAACGAAGTTACCGATCCGCGACCGACCGATTCTAAGAAACCCGATTATCTTGAGGTTGATGATGTTATCCCGGGTCAAAACTATGTTTGCCTTTCTTTCCTGTCACCGGAGACTTTAATGCAGAAAAAAGAAGCATTCAAGTGCGTTAAGTTCCTTCAGTCCTATTGCAAGGATAAAAAATTAAAGTTCGATG
>ENA-OSJC01000415-OSJC01000415.1-marine-metagenome-genome-assembly--contig:-NODE-415-length-42098-cov-6.077675_pt1 | contig 42098 bp, 33 predicted proteins | sample MGYA00237885_ERZ534234 | MGnify/ENA primary metagenome ERZ534234 (study PRJEB26413, sample SAMN06343907) | marine metagenome | isolation source: coastal waters | place: Atlantic Ocean: West Antarctic... | reverse complement strand
GAGTTTTCATCGATTATAATTGGTGGGTCTGTTACTGGAAATATTACTTACAATAGATATGTCAATTCTGTTGGTACCAATGAGTGGGATTTAATAGGGGCTCCAGTAAGCGGCCAATCTATTAACTCATTTGCTAATGCAAACTCTTCAACTTTAGCCACCAATGGTGCTAATTTCGCTATAGGGCCCTATGATAATGCAGATAATACTTTTACAAACTACACTAATTCCACTATTGGTGGCGCAGGAAACTTTGAGATGGGTAAAGGCTTTCAAATGGCTACCATAAGTGGTGGAACTTTAAAATTCACAGGAGCTCCAGCTTCACAGACCCAGACGCAGGCAATTATTAATAATGATGCTGCAAATTCAGGGGCAGGCACACGATGGAGTTTGGTCTCTAACCCTTTCCCTTCATACATCCACGGAAATACCGGTGCAGATAGTTCAAACAACTTTTTAACGGTTAATAGCGATAAACTTGACGATTCTTATGAAGCCATCTATGGCTATGATGCAGACGGAATTGGCTCAGGATATACCGTTTATAATAATACAACTACTGCGCGGGGTATTGCGCCAGGACAAGCATTTATGGTAGCATCAGATAATACTAGCTATGATAACGTTTCCTTTACAACAGCTATGAGAACCACTGAAGGCGGCGATGATTTTATTGCTGGTAACCCTATTACCTATTTTGAGCTTGTTCTTAAACTTTATGTGGGAGAAACAGAAATAGAAGACACAAAATTTTATTTTAAAGATGGACTCACTCTTGGACTAGACCCTGGCTATGACGCTGGGCATTTTAATCAAAGCGCCGCTTTATTAACAAGATTAGTCGCGGAAGATCAGGGAGTAGGGCTAGCAGTTAATGCAGTGGGAATAGAGAGTATAAATGATGTAGTAGTACCTCTTGAAATAAATAGAGCCTCTGGAGAAACCTTTAGAATTACCGTTGATACTTTTGACATATTTGGAGGCATTAATGTTTATTTGGAAGACACCCAAAATGATACCATGACTCTTTTAAATGAACAAGACTTTGAATTAATTCCAGAGAATACCCTAGGTGGAGTAGGTAGATTTTTTATCCACTTCACGCAAAGTGTTTTATCAACCCAAGATCAGATAAACACCAGTCATTTAAACGCCTACAAGTTAAATATAAACAGCTTTATTACAATAGAAGGGTTGGCTAATCAGGGCGGGCAGACCAGTGTAACAGTATATGATATTCTTGGTAAACAAGTAGTATCTGCAACACTTGATAATCATACAAACACCCAGAAAATCTCTACAGAAACAGTAGCTGCTGGTATTTATATCATTAAACTAGACGCTGGGAATATCATTGTAACAAAAAAACTTATCATAAAGTAGCTGTATGAAAAAAGATAGTAAAGATCTAACAGAAAAGGCGCCACATAGTATTACTAGAAAGGAAGCATTACAAAAAATGGGCAAGTATGCGGCCTTTACTGTCATGGGTACTTTTGTGATCCTAAACCCCAAAAAAGCACAGGCGCAGTCTGCAAATCCAGCCCCAGGATTGGATGAACCAGGAGAGTCAGACGGGGAGAATCCACCAACACCTCCAGGTTGGGGAGGATAACTAAAAAAAGTACTACTGTAAATGATTTCTCTTGAAGAAATATTTTTAGTGAATATTCTGTACCGACCAGCGAGTGAAATTTTAAATGATGTTGATATAAAAAGTATCAATTTTGAAAAATTAATAACACTAACCAGTGGTCATTTAATGCTACCAGCACTTTTTTTTAACATTCAAAAAAAAAAGGCATCCTACCTATTTCCTAAAGATTTTATAGATTATATAAAAAACATCTTTGCAATAAATAAGACTAGAAACGAGATTTTACTAGCCGAGGCAAAACAGCTGTCTCAGCTTCTGGTTGAAAATAATATCAATCATATATTTTTAAAAGGAACGGCGCTTTTACTCAGTAATGTGTTTGAAGATATCGGAGAGCGAATGATTGGTGATATCGATTTTATTATTCAGCATAAGGATGAGGGAAAAATTAAAGAGGTATTAGAATATAACAACAGTTGTAAAACGAAGAAATTAAGTTTATGGAGGCTTTTCAAGCCGACACACCTTTCTAGGAAAGTACGTAAAAACAAAACAATCGCAATAGAGACCCATTTAGAGTTATTAGAGCCTGAACAAAGGTGTATTTTTAATTCAAAAAAACTACAAAATGATTTTAAAAAAGGAGTAAAAACTTATAAAACTCCCAGCACATTTTTTTTATTTGAACATTGTATATATGGTATACAACTAAGAGATAAAGGATTCTTTACTTCCTATCATAGTCATAGAGCTATCTATGATATTTATAAACTCGATTGTAAAAATAGTCTAACAATCAATAACATAAAAAAAAATATATTCAAAAAACATTTTTTTCTAACCATAGAAAAATTTAACATATTTGACTTGCAGATACCATCCTCAACAGTAAGCTTGTATTATGATAAATGCCTTAGAGTGTTAATACTCCTTTACTTTAAATTATTCGTTACTATTCAAAAATACATTGGAAAGATTTTAGTGCTAATTCAACTACCATGTAACAAAAATCTTAGAAAACATGCTTTAAATAAAATCACCTATCACTATGCTAATAAAACGCTTTTAAATTACATATACAGATGGTTAAAAGAATAAAACTTTTTTAACTACATAACTAAATATTTATATAGTAAAGAGAGTACAGCAACCTCAAAATAGTAAGATGTTTACTAGAGGTCAAAAAAGATAAAAAAAGATAAAAAAAGATATTTTATAAAAAATATAATTTTTGTCTCTATAAAAAATAAAGTATATAATTGTATTTTAAAATCTATACATGTTATACTTTAAACTTATTGTAGGGCTCATTGTTTTGTTTAATAACGGCCTTACAGATGGCTTTACGCTCAAAAAAATTTATGACGACAAAATTTTTTACAATTTTGTGTCTTATGAAACTAACCTATACGTTAGTAGCAACAAGGGCATCTTCAAAGTCACTTCTTCTGGAGATAATCTAACACTTTATGACGGCTCTATTACTGGGCCAATTAATTCAATTTTTCAAAAAAATAATAATTATAAAGTAAAGTTTGTAAAATCCCCGATAGTACAACCTGATTTCATTAGCCAAACAACAACAGATTTTGCCTACCTGGATAATGACCTTTTTCTTATAGCAAGAGGAAAGTTATTAATCTATAATAGCCTCACCTACTCATTTAAACCATTTGGCAGTGTACGATCAATTAGCGAGAATGCCGTTGGAACTTATAACGGAGTGTATGTTAATGGAAAAAAATTAAACACAATCACCTACACAGATGGCCAAATTAAAGAGTTTGACAGTATTACATTTGTCTGTTACAATGGTTTGTTGCGCTATAAAGACAGCATAGAAACTAAATTATACAATAATGACAATTCAATAAGAACAAAAGGCCTGTATGGAAGAATGTCAAACATATACGCTATTGGGAACGGAAATTATTTAGCTATTTCTGATAAGGGGATCTACAACTATGAATATGCCTCGAATGTTTTTGAATTAATTTATACCGCTCAAAAGCAGATAATACCCATAAGAAATAAAATAAAAGAAAGAATTAAAGACCGAGAAGAATTTAACTTTATAGACAACAAAAGATACATTTCAATAAATGTAAATAGCTTTAAAATTGATGTTATAGATAATGATATTAAACAAGAAATTAATGACATTGTAGAGAGTGATACAAATGGTAATGACTTTTACGCTATTTCTAAAAATGACCTATTACTTACATTTAAAAGAACAAAAGACGGGCTTGAATTAGTAGACAAAATGCCTATTAAAAATACAGCACATACCATTTCAGATTATGATAATTTGGTGTTTTTATCTGGAAATAACGGAATAAGTATCTACGAAAAAACAAAAAAACAAATCATCGATAATTATATAGTTGATGAATTTAATAAAGCTGCAGTATACAAGAAAAACAGCACAATACGCTTTGGGAGTATTCATGGAGTGTACACCATTGATAATCTAGTTGACTTTGAGAAAAATTTAATATTTAAAGACTTTAAAATTAGCGGTCAAAAACCATATCTATATCTAGGAGCGCTCCTATTATTGATCATTTTGGTGCTTGTTATAAAAAGAACAAACAAAGAAAACATTACAGATGAAGAGCTTATATCTAATATTAAGCGGTTCATTAATAAAAACTTGAACAGTGTGACTTTAAAAATGTTAGAAGCCGAATTTAACTTAGACTATAATGATATTAATAGTATCAATAAAAATTTTAAACCCGCAAAATACATAAAACAAGAACGGTTAGAATTAACAAAAAAGATGCTTTTGTCTGGAAAAATTATTTCAGAAATATCTCAAAAAACTGGGTATTCTGAAACATACCTCCTCAAGAATAAATATAAATTTTTGAAGTAACTACACGTATATGTAAAACATCTTTTATTATCTATAAGCCCTCTACAACAACAGTTTTAACTGCCATTTTTTTAGTGGTTAATTAAAGATGTTTATTTAAAGAAAAAGATGTTTTATTAAAAAAAGAACATTTATCTACACATTTAAATAATTGTATAATTGTTTGTTAATAAATCAAAAAACAATTTTGTGCACTACTTAAAATCCAATTTCACGGTATTACTTTTATCCATTTTATTGGTGAGTTGTTCTAGCAACAAGGTGCTTTTTAAAAAGATCCCTCAAAATTTAAAAATTGAAATCCCTGAAGCTATAATAAATAACGGCGATCTTATAGATATTAATATTTCATCTTTAAATAGTGAGAGTACTGCAATTTTTGAACATACATCATTGTCTAAAATTGGAACCGTACGAACTACAGAGGCAAGAAAATGGGAAGGATATCTAGTTGATAGTTCAGGGAACATAGTTTTGCCAATTATAGGTAGTTTAAAAGCATCTGGGTTAACCTGTTCTGAGTTTTCGGAAATTATAAAGATTAAATTAGAGGAATACGTCCTAAATCCAACTGTTAGAATAAAAATTTTAAATTTTGAAGTCTCCATACTAGGAGAAGTAGCTACCCCTGGAAGATATAACGCAATAAATCAAAACATTTCACTTACAGCTCTAATTAGTAGAGCTGGAGGCTTTACAAATAGTGCAAACCCAAGTAAGGTTCTCATAATAAGAAATACAAACAATGAAATACAAACTCAGTATGTGGATTTAACATCCTATGAATTTTTAACATCAGAGTACTATTTCCTAAAACAAAATGATGAGGTATATGTTAAACCAGATAATGTCTCTCTAGCATTTGATTTTGGGTTTTTAAAAAGCATAAGCTCTCTGGCTGTATTGGCATCAATTGCAACAACAATCTTATTAATTGTAAGGTAATGGAATACACCAATGAGCAAACCAGTGAAGATCAACTTGATCTTTTTCAAATAATATTTACTCTTTTATCAAAAAGATGGCTTATTATTTCATCTGTGTTGTTATTCGCAGTTCTTGGCGCTATGTACAATTACCATCACCAGGAACAATTTCAAACAAACACAACTTTATTAATAAGTAAAGATCAGTCAGACCCTTCAACGTTTATCAATAATAATCAATACGATTTTTTGTATGGAAGTAACGAACTTGAAAGCGAAGATCATATTTCTGTTTTTAAATCAACGCTGATTTTAAATAATGTAGTAGAAAAATTAGGGCTTAATTACAGGTATTTTAAAAAAAATAAATTGAAAGCTAACGAGCTTTTAACCCGAGAATCGGTGCCGTTTGAATTTTATTTTAAAAATGAAAACATTAAAAACATTGAAAACACATGTACAATTAAGTATGATAAACACAATATTACCATTGAAGTAAATGATAACATATTTTCATTTTCAACTAATAAACGTGAATTTGAAAATTCATTATTTAGCTACAAAACAAAATTTTTAAATTATGTAGGTCACAACACCTATATCATCAATCAGTTTACTAAAAGGCAAACAGTTAATGGGATAAAATCTAGTTATGTAGTGAATGCGCAAAATAAATCAAATACCTATGACATCTCTTACACTGGTGCTAACCCACATTTAAATTCAAAAGTATTGAAGGGTATTGTGGATGAAATTATAGAAAATAATATTCGTGACAAGAAAAATGTATACCATGCGTCCATAAATTTTATTGAATCTAGAATTGACACTTTAAGAGAAAAGATTGATTCACTGAATTTGGTTATTTCTAATTATAAAATATCGAATGGGGTATATATGCCCGAGAATCAAACAACCTCAGTGCTAGCCAATTTAAATGATATTGAACAAAAAATATTTGCTAATTCTTTACAGACAGAACTATCGCTCAAATTAATAGATGAGGTAGAAAAACAAAACTCTTTTGAACTTTTACCTACAGATATTGGTATTGAGAATGAGAATATAAATAACATGGTGTTACAGTTTAACATGATTATTTTAGGAAAAAACAACTTGCTTGTTGAGTCCACAGCAAAAAACCCGCTGCTTATCCAATCTCAAAACCAACTCATTGGATTAAGATCTAACATTCTAAATAGTTTAGATATCTATATTAACAAACTAAAAATGAAATTAAATAGATATTATGAGTTCAAACAAAAAAACAATAGCTTGGTTGGTATCATCCCGCTCAGAGAATCTGAACTGGGCAACCTAGAGAAAGATCTCCTGCTTTTAAATAACTTATACTCATACTTATCTCAAAAAATAGAAGAAGCGCTAATTAATGTATCTTCTATAGAATCAAATATTAAAGTAATAAATGAAGTAGATTATATTTTAACACTACAAACCAATAAACCAAGAATATTGGCAGCTTTTTTGTTTGCTGGTTTTTTACTCCCAATTGGGTTTTGTGTCGGTTTGTGTTTTATTAGAAGCTTTAAAATTGACACAGAATACCTAAAAAGAGAGCTTAATAACATTAATTTTTTAGGCATTATAAAATTTTCGAAAGAAAATGCATCAAAGCAAACCAAGTCAGTACAATATGAACTTTTAAAAAGAATCTACCATAATATAAATATGCTCATTCCAAAATCAGAAAAAGGAATGTCCATTATGATTACCTCTTGTATTAAAAATGAAGGGAAAACTTACACTGCTTTTAATCTCTCGAGGTTTTTAGCCAGCAAAGGCAAAAAGGTTGTTTTGATAGGCACAGATATAGGAAATCCTGATTTGTCAAAATTATTTGATCAAAAAAACAATAAATATAAAGGCCTGACAAACATTATTGGTGACACTGAGAATGATTTCAAAGAACTTTTTGAGAATTATAAAGTTAAGGACAAACAACTCGACACTCTTTTTGTAGGAACAAAAACAAGCACTAAAATCAATCTTTTTAACACGCAAAGATTTGATGATTTTATATCATATCTAAAAGGGGAGTATGATTATATCATTTTTGATAGTGCACCAATCCTTTTTATGGTGGAGTCTCTGGAGCTTTTAGAAAAATCAGATTATGTCGTTCATGTTTTTAGAAAAAATTTTTCATCCAAAAAATTAGTTAACTACGTGTTAGACTATAAAGAAAAATACAATAAGAAAAACATAGGGTATGTAATAACCGATGACACAAAACCAGACAAGTTTATCGACAAATATGGCTATGCCTATGGCTATGGCTACGGCTACGGCTATAGCTATGGGTATGGAGCCAGTTAAGAGTCAATGTATCGCATTAAATGTATTTAAAGCTACAACAAATGCCAATACATAAGACAGCTGCCCTGCAGGGCCTTAAAATAGAAACTTGGTAAAGGAAACAATGCCTTAAACAACCTCCAAAAAAAGAGTTAGACCGGCTAGATACATTAAGAAACAATACAGTAAAAGTGTTGTTTTTAAGAGCATACCCCCTTTTACATACACTTAAAAAAATTAAGCTCGTATAGTATATCTATAAACCTGTCTTGGTATCTCAACTATTTATGTTTGAAAGTGATGTTATAAAACCACTTTTACAAAAAGGCATTCTAAGAAAGAGCGATACTCTCTTTTAAAAATTAAAAACGTCACCCACAAGCTTTCTTAAACAATACACGACATGGTTATCTCGTGTAATTATCACCCCTACAATTAACTACTTAAGAACATTCATTTTTCACTATGCACTTTATCGATTATTTTATTTGAAAGTGTAGGAATTGACGTTTTGTTTCATTTTTTGTCCTTAAAAACAAGATTAAAGTACACAAAAACACGATTAAAAGGCGTTAAAAGCACATAAAATGAAAAAAGTGAAAATATTTTCACAAAATGTTTTTTATCGACAAACATAGCTTTTAAAGGGTTTTTAATGTAGGAAATGCCCTGTTTTGTTTTATAAATACTTATAAATATGCGATTAAGTGTATTAAATATAAGTTTAAGTGTTATTTAAGTAGAAATAGTTTGTATGTTTGTACTATAAATAACTACACACAATAAACCTTATGAAAAAGCTTGTTTTACTTCCATTATTAACTTTACTATTTTCTCTTAGTAGTTATGCAAACAACACTGAAACACTTTTAACTTCAAATATGCCGGAGGTAATTTCTGCTCAAGAATTTGTAACAAGCGCACCTATGTTAACCACATATGCACTGTTTATAAAATTATACCACGGTAACTCAGAACAGGCAGACACAAGGTTTTATTTCCAAGATGGGCTTACCTTAGGTTTAGACCCTGGATATGACGCTGGGGCCTTTGATCAAGATACAGCCTTAAGCTCAAGATTGCTTGAAGATGACCAAGGAACCAACTTCGCTATTAACGCAATGGGAATAGCCTCAGCATTTGACGTTGCAGTGCCACTAGTTATAAACCAAGAAATAGGAGATTCTTTTAGAATTAGTATTTCAAACTATACCTTGCCAGAGAATGTGAATGTGTATTTGGAAGATGCCCTTTACGGTACCTTCACACAACTACAAGGACAAGACTTTGAGCTAACCGCTGCACAACTAATAAGAGGAGTAGGTAGATTTCACATCCACTTTACTACAGAGATACTTGGATCAGAGATATTAAACACTAGTAATGTGTTTGATACAGACACCGTATCTGTATTTAAAGCCAGTAACCAAAATTTTATAACCATTGCAGGAATTGCTTCTACGGCACCTACAACAACCGCATCACTTTATAACATGCTGGGTGTGAGCGTACGTGCAAAAACATTACATAACCAAGCACTAACTCAAAGCATCTCTACACAAGGGCTTGCAAAGGGAGTGTATGTAGTACAATTAAAAGCAGGGAATGCCTTGTTTTCAAAAAAGGTGCTAGTACAATAGCCAAGCACTAGCAACCCATAAAAACCTCGATCTTTTTAAAAAGATCGAGGTTTTTTTATGCCATAATACTTCATTTTGTGTAAAAAATAGCAGGCAAAAAACCAAAAAAAGACCCTGTAAAATAACACCTAGCTATATATTTTTTTGCCAAGAACCCCAGAAATAGCTAACAAAAAAGACTCTTAGAAGATTATTAGTTGTGTATTTAAACGAATATTCTTGCCGCTTATCTAATATATAGACTCTCATAATTATATGATAGTCTTTTTCTTGCAAAATGTTTTTTAATTTAGGTTGTGTCCTTGATATTTACCATCCCCCTAAATTTTTAATTATGAATAAAGTATCTTTCTTTAAAATAGCCTCGCTATTTATTTTCCTGCTTACAGCCCAACTCTCTTTTGGGCAAGACCACGCAGAGCCTGCGTTTTTCCTAGAAAATTTTTCTGGTCAAGTGGGTAAAGGAGTCTCTGGCGATGGGTCAGACTTTTCTGGAGTAAACTGGACCATGGACGTCTCAGACTGTACCCTTAGTAATAGTCAAGATTATTTTAAAGTAACTGGCAATAATACAAGACTCAAAGCAAGGGATGTGGACGGAGATGCCATTTGGTACTCAGAATCTGTAGATATCTCATGCCGCACAGATGTTAGTTTCTTCATTTACGCAAAGCTTGATCCGGATATGGAATCTTCGGATTTTATAAAAATTGAATATAGGCTTGATGGTACTGGAAGTTGGTTACAGGCAACAACTAACGGATACCTTCCTGGAAATGGTGCAGGGAATTATTATGATGTAGAACAATTTGGCCTGAGTGGTACTTCTCTGCAACTTAAAGTTACTATTAACGTTAATGATTCTGATGAAACACCTTGGGTTGACAACATGAAGGTTTATGGGACAGGTATTTTATTCTCTGAGGATCAAGCAGATGCAAGCCAAACTGGCAGCACCATAACAGGATCGGGAACAAGTGTTACAAACGCAAGTGGTATTACCTGGACCATGAACAGACCAAATTCAAAGGTAACGACGCATATCAATAATAATCCTCACATTCATTGCGAAAAACTCAATGGAGATACTGTGACTTGGGAAACAGGAGATATCATTATATCAGGTTACACTAACTTAAACTTTACTGTTTTTGCCAGGAAAATAGAAGGTTTTAACAGCAGCGATTATATAAAATTACAATACAGCATTGACGGTGGCACACGTGTAAACATTAGAACATACAATACCAATCTAACCGGTACTAACATAGGTGGTGATATTAACTCCCTAACCTCAACTACAGTTGTTGGTGATATTTTAAAGATTTATATTGAAGTTTACCAAAATGGTAATGAAAAATTTGAATGGGAGGATATAACTCTTACAGGAATTCCATTCTATAATGTATGGCAAGGAACTGGGAGTGACCTTGTAACAAACACGGCAAAATGGTCTAAAAGCTCACAGCCCACTGCGGCAAGTAATGTTTGGATACCAAACACCAAGCATTTAAAACTTACAGATGATCAAGCATACAATACCGTTAATGCTAGATCTACAAGCCAGTTTACTATAGAAAAGACAGGATCTCTTACAACTGTTAGTGATTTTACCAAAATAGCTGGTACAGGAGCCGTTACCCTAAACTCAGACTCTAATGAGTTTGCCTCTATTATTGTAAAAGGAACAGCTACGGGAAATATTAAGTACAATAGGTTTGTAAACTATCAAGCTTACCAAGAGTGGGATATAATAGGACCTCCAGTGTTAAACCAGAACATGCTAAGCTTTGCCCAAACAAACACCAATAATAGTAACGCCAATAACACGGGCTCACTGGCCTTTGATGACCCGTATTACGCTTTAGGGCGATATTTAACAGAGTGGGGTAGTTGGAGTAATTATACCACATCAACCATTCCTAATGCAAACTTCCCTGCAGCTAAAGGGTATCAAATGGCAACAAATGCTGTATACCCCAGCGGGAGTATTCAGGGACAGGCACTTACTTTTACCGGTGAGATAGCCACAACTTCCCAATCTATAAACATCCAAAACCAAAACGGAACAAATAACGGAAATGGAAGACGCTGGAATTTGGTAGCAAACCCATTTCCATCATACCTAAACGGAAACACTAATGCAGGAAATACTAACGGAGGCGCTAACTTTATAGATGTTAATGCAAATGTCATGGACCTTGAGTACACAGGGCTTTATTATTGGAAAGCTGATGGAACTGGCTATGGAGAATTTAATCAAATACAAACCAATAGTGGTGGTGCTACCCTTTTTGTAGCACCAGGACAAGGGTTTTTTATAGCTGCAAGAAATTCAGCAATAGCGCAAATTAGGTTTACTCCTCAAATGAGGACTGTTACTGGAGGTGATGATTTTATATCTGGTGCGCCAATGCTTTTAAATTATAAACTAGATTTAAAACTTTATAACGGCGCTGCACAAAGGGCAGAAACTAAATTTCATTTCCAACAAGGGCTTACCCTAGGCTTAGACCCGGGGTATGATGCAGGAGCCTTTGATCAAGCCACTGCCTTAAGCGCTAGATTGCCAGAGGATGACCAAGGGACTAACTTCCAACTTAGTGCCATGAATATAGAGGCTGCCTATAATCAAACCATCCCACTTGTTATTAACCAGCAAGAGGGGCAGAGTTTTAGGGTTTCAATCTCAAACAATACCCTCCCAGAAGATATTAATGTATACCTAGAAGACGCCTTAAATGGCACCTTAACTTCCCTAAAAAATCAAGATTTTGAGCTTGTTGCTCAAGAAGATTTGAGCCAGGATGGTAGGTTTTACATCCGTTTTACAACCCAAAGTTTAGCTATTAATGATGTGCTAAGCCCAAGTGCCATTAACGTTTTTAAATTAAATACAGATAATTTTATAACCATTAAAGGCCTTAGCCCAGAGATGGGTAAAACAACCGCTACGCTATACAATATGCTAGGGATGAAAGTGAGAACAAAAGCACTAGACAGCTCCCAGAGCGCACAACAAATCTCTACCCAAGGGCTGGCTAGTGGGGTGTATATTATTAAATTAAAAGCTGGAGAGCAGGCCGTTTCTAAAAAAGTAATCATCCAGTAAAACGGTATCTTACAAAACAATAAACACCTGCAGTACTAAAAGTTAAGTCTTGGAGGTGTTTTTATCTAAGTATTTTATGTGTAAGAAATCTAAAAATATTCTGCAATTATAAATGCTTTTGTTATTTTTGAGTATAGTGCAATTAAAAATATATTGGCCACAATAATTATAGCGCTTACAATACGGGTAAAAAAGAAAAATCCATGAACCAAGAACCTAAAGACAACACTACCCAAAACATAGAGATGCTCTCTAGAGGTGAGGCCATAAAAAAAATAGGCGGCTATGCAGCCCTTACAGCCCTTGGAACCTTCATGATTTTAAACCCCCAAAAAGCACAAGCACAATCTATAGCCGATCCGGGAAGTGGTGGAGGTTTTCCTTGTGATGACGGAAATCCTGCCACTTGTTGCCCAGATTGTTATGACGGAACTAGTTCAACTCTTTGTCCGAATGTTGAGTGCCAAGGATCTATTGATTTTATTACCGGTGATTGCAATACAACTCCAGGTTGCCCGCCAGGTGGAGGGGACCCATTTCAAGGCAATGGCAACACTAAAAGCAACACAACAAACAAGATTGACTTTAATCCAAAGTACAACACAAAATACAAATTAAAATACTCTAAAAAATAAGCCCGCTACAGCTGTTTAACAAAACCGCAGAACACCTTTTTATTGCTAGGCTTAACTTCAATTAGCAACTAATCAAACACCAACCAAATGTTTGCTGTAATCTCTAAGCTATTTATAGATGAGTTATAAAGAAACCTTTTATTTTATAGCTAGGTGCCTCACTATTTCTTTAGAGAAACACAACAAACTTGCCATAGAAAAAACACTGCAAGCAAACACCATAGATTGGGATGCTGTAGTAAAACTTAGCACCCAGCAACTGGTATTTCCTGCCCTGTATTGTAATTTAAAGCGTGAAGGTTTTTTACGCTATCTGCCCCAAGAACTGGTAAACTACATGGAGCTTATAACAGGGCTTAACCGCCAAAGAAACCAGCAAATTATTACACAAGTAACAGCGTTAAATACTTTTTTGCTTAAACATGGCATTACGCCTGTATTTTTAAAAGGAGCTGCAAATTTAATGGCCGAGCTCTACACAGATATTGGGGAGCGCATGGTGGGAGACATAGATTTTATTTTCTCCAAAAAAGACTACCCAAAGGCCATACGGCTCTTGAGAGGGTATGGCTACTCTGAGGTGTTAAAGGCTAACTATTATTTCCCAAACCAGCACCATTATAGAAGACTTCATAAAAAGGGACACATTGCAGCCATAGAAATACACAAGGCCTTTACTCTAGAGAAATACAACAAAGAGTTTAATTACACCCTTACTCAAAAAAACAGACAGACAATAAATAATATGCGGGTTTTAGGCTATGCAGATGCCTTAAAGTTATCTATAATCACCAACCAAATTACAGACCACGGTTTTTACTACAAAACCATACCCCTTAGAAACGCCTATGATGTTTTTTTACTCTCCAAAAAAACAAATGCGCAAGAAGCCACTAGTAAACTAAACAAGCTTAAAAAACCTCTGCAATGCTTTTTGGCCGCGTGTTATGAGATTTTTAATAGCCCAAAGTGTTTGATGTACAGAAAAAATAAACAAACCACTACCTATCTAAAAGAGTTAGACAGCCAATTCACAAATCCTGAAAAGACTCGTAAAAAACATAAAAGAATAAAAGGGTATATCTCTACAAGGCTTTTTTTATATACCCTTTACAGATGCATGTTCTATAAAGAGTATAGCATTTGGTTTCTGCATACAATCACAGACAAAAATTGGCACAAAAAAAAATTTAGTTTTTTAATGCCCAAAAATAACTATTAACATTTTCTTAATAACTCGGTATAACTTCCAGTTTCCCATGCAGAGTTTTCTTATACATTTGTTACATCAAAAACACCCGCCATGCCAACACCAAAGATTTTTGCCTGTAAACAAAGTCAATCACTAGCCAAAGATATTGCCAAAAACTACGGCCTACCACTAGGAAATATCATTACCTCCACCTATAGTGATGGAGAGTTTCAACCAAGTTTTGAAGAATCTGTAAGAGGATGCCGCGTGTTTTTAATAGGCTCTACCCACCCAAGTAGTGATAACCTTATGGAGCTACTGCTTATGTGTGATGCAGCAAAACGAGCCAGTGCAAGACACATTACAGCTGTGATCCCATATTTTGGTTGGGCAAGACAAGACAGAAAAGACAAACCTCGTGTACCCATTGCTGCAAAACTCATTGCTAAAATGTTAGAAACTGCCGGTGCCACCCGTATTATCACCATGGATTTGCACGCAGACCAAATACAAGGATTTTTTGAAAAACCCGTAGATCACCTCTACGCCTCTACTATTTTCTTACCTTATTTAAAAAGCCTAAAACTAGATAATTTAACCATTGCCTCACCAGACATGGGAGGTAGTAAAAGAGCCTATGCCTACTCTAAAGCCCTTTCTAGTGATGTAGTAATTTGCTACAAACAACGCGAGAAGGCAAACGTTATTAGCCATATGGAGCTCATTGGAGACGTAAAAGGTAAAAACGTAGTACTTGTAGATGACATGGTAGACACCGCAGGAACCCTCACAAAAGCCGCAGACCTCATGATAGAACGTGGCGCTCTTAGCGTTCGTGCTATTTGCACCCACCCTATTATGTCTGGAAGCGCCTTTGAGCGTCTTGAAAACTCAAAACTACAGGAGCTAATTGTTACAGATTCTATCCCTCTTGGTCAAGAAAGCCCAAAACTTAAAGTACTTACCTGCGCCACTTTATTTGCAGATGTCATGACAAGCGTGCATGAAAATGAGTCTATAAGTTCTAAGTTCTTGATGTAACAAAACAGTCTTTTACCATTTGTAGATGCATAAAATTGTTGATACCTCAACCATTTTGACTCTTTGCATTAAAATTGTGCTTAAGAATAATCTCTTTACAATATAAAATTTTATATTTGCAGCCCGAAAATTCGGGAAAACAACCTATTATAAATTAAAATTTTAAAATGAAATCAATTACAATCAACGGATCAAAAAGAGAAGTCGTGGGCAAAAAAGCAACTGCTGCCTTACGTAATGCTGGTATGGTTCCTTGCGTAGTATACGGAGGAGACGAGCCAATTCACTTTCAATCACCAGAGCTTTCCTTCAATAAACTAGTATACACACCAGATGTGCATACCGTAGTAATTGAGTTAGACGGTGTTAAAATAAATGCAATTTTACAAGACATTCAATTCCACCCTGTAACAGACAGAATCTTGCACATTGACTTTTATCAAATATTTGATGATAAGGAAGTAATGATGGAAATTCCAGTACGTGTTTCAGGAAGTTCTCGTGGTGTTAAAAATGGGGGTGTACTTCGTATTGTAACACGTAAGTTACGTATTAAGGCAATACCAAAAAACCTTCCAGATTTTATCGATGCAGATATTACAGAAATGAAGATTGGTGCAAAAATGTATGTCACTGCTGTTAAAGAAGATACGTTCTCAATACTTCACACAGACAACACAGTAATTTGCCAGGTTAGAACATCTAGAACAGCTGTTGATGATGAAGAAACAGAAGGTGAAGAAGGCGAAGAAGGTGCAGAAGGCGCAGAAGCAACAGAGGCCGCTCCAGCAGAATAATTACAATAAGGTTAATTATATACAAAGCATTCCGTTAATTCGGGATGCTTTTTTTATTTTTACCAAACCAACAAAAAAACAATGCTTTCATTTGTTAGAAAATTATTGGGGCTTCAAAACCCAACAGCAAACAACGTATCTTTAAAAAATAAAGAGCAAACAACCACACAAACAACTGCTACAAAGAACAGGAGCTTGGATATGAAAAAATTTTTAATCGCTGGCCTTGGCAATATTGGCCCTGCCTACAAAAATACACGCCACAACATTGGCTTTAAAATCCTTGATGCCCTTGCAAAACAAGCAGACCTTCCTTGGGAAACCGTAAAACTAGGAGATATCACTACCCATAAAAAAAAGGGGCGCACCCTTATTCTTTTAAAACCCAGCACCTTCATGAACCTTAGTGGTAAGGCTGTAAAATACTGGATGGAGAAAGAAAATATCCCCCTAGAAAACCTACTGGTTGTAACAGATGACCTCAACCTACCCTTTGGAACCTTTAGAATAAAAGGCAAAGGCAGTAGCGGAGGCCACAACGGCCTTAAAGACATTCAAGAGATGCTGGCTACTGGAAAATACCCTCGTTTTAGATTTGGTATAAGTGATGCCTTCTCTAAAGGCAAACAAGTAGATTTCGTTCTAGGTGAGTGGACCCCTCAAGAGGAGTCTCACCTTATAACCCAGATCCCAAAAAGCATTGAAGCGATAGAATCTTTTGCCCTAGCCGGGCTAGACAATACCATGAACACCTTTAACGGATAATACTCGATGGAGCAACTCGCAACAACCGCTGAATTTAAAAGCAATACCCAAAGTGTAATCACTATTGGTACTTTTGATGGTGTGCATGTTGGCCACAGGGCAATTGTGCAGCGCTTGGTAGGCTCAGCAAAAGAGCTGGGGCTTGTTTCGGTGGTGCTTACTTTTTTTCCGCACCCAAGAATGGTCTTGCAAAAAAACAGCGACATAAAGCTTATAAACACTCTTTCAGAAAAAAAACAGCTTCTAGAAGATATTGGCCTAGATTATTTTGTAGTAGAACCCTTTACCTATGAGTTTTCAAGACTTACAGCCCTTGAATATGTAAGAGATGTTTTGGTGACACAACTCAAGGCTAAAAAAATTATCATTGGCTATGACCACCGCTTCGGAAGAAACAGAAATGCAGATATCCAAGACCTTAAAAAATACGGAGTAGAGTTTGGTTTTGAAGTAGAAGAAATAAGCGCCCAACAACTAGATGAGGTATCTGTAAGCTCTACCAAAATTAGAAAAGCGCTGGCTGCAGGAGATATCACTACCGCTAATACATACTTGGGCTACCCATACACCATAGAGGGCACCGTCACTAAAGGAAAAGCCCTGGGAAGAACCATTGGCTACCCTACCGCCAATTTGCATGTGCCACAGACCTATAAATTAATACCTAAAAATGGCGTGTATATAGTAAAAGCAATGGTAAACAACACCCTTACCTATGGCATTACAAGCATTGGCACCAACCCTACAGTAGGAGGAACCAAAAAGAGTATAGAAACATTTTTTCTAGACACAAACACAGATCTCTATGGCAAAGAGCTGCAACTACACTTTTTACAGCACATTCGTGAGGAGGCTACTTTTAAAAACTTAGAAAGCTTAAAAAAAGCCATACAAAAAGACGAAGGCTTTGCAAAAGACTATATACAAGGCCTTGCATAAGCTGCTTTTTAAACATATTGACAATTCTGGCCTTATACTCTTTAGAGTAGTATTTGGCTTTCTAATTGCCCTTGAAGGCTTTGGGGCCATTGCTACAGGGTGGGTTAAAAAAACCCTTATTGAGCCGCAGTTTACATTCAACTTTATTGGTTTTGAGTTTCTACAACCCCTGGAGGGTAACGGGATGTATTTCTACTTTATGTGTTTGGGTATCCTAGGTGTTGGAGTAATGCTAGGGTATAAATACAGACTCAGTATGTTTTGCTTTGCTGTAATGTGGAGCGGAGTGTATTTAATGCAAAAAAGCAGCTACAACAATCATTATTATTTAATGCTACTGCTGTCTTGGGGCATGGTGTTTTTACCTGCTAACAAATGGTTCTCTATAGATGCTAAACAACAACCCAGCACAGCCTCTAGATCTATGCCCAGATGGGTATTATATGCGCTTATTTTGCAAGTCTGGATTGTGTACACCTATGGGGCTATTGCAAAAATATATCCAGCTTGGTTGGATGCAACGGTCACGGGCTTACTTATGTCAGGTAAAAAAGAGTATTGGCTCATTGGTTCTTTTTTACAACAACAATGGGTGCATTACACTATTGCGTATGTAGGTATATTCTTTGACGCTTTAATTATACCACTGCTTTTATACAAACGCACTCGTTTTATAGCATTTTGTCTCTCTATTGTGTTTCATATTTTTAATGCCTTGGTTTTTCAAATAGGAATTTTCCCGTTCATGTCTTTGTCTTTTGCCTTTTTCTTTTTCTCTTCCAAAACCCTGCAACGGCGCTTTTTTCCAAAAAAGGAGCATTATGACTTGGCAGAGATTAAAGTGCCCCCTTACAGCAAGGTAATTGGCGGCGTCTTATGCTTATATTTTATAATACAAATAGCGCTCCCTGTAAGGCACCTAGGCATCAAAGATGATGTTTTATGGACAGAAGAAGGGCACCGCCTGAGTTGGCGCATGATGCTTAGAAGCAAAACAGGATACACCACCATATACACGCTAGATAAAAAAACAAAAGAAAAAAGCAAGTACAACATCAAGGGGATGCTTACCAAAAAACAACAAAGAACCGTAGGTACAAAACCAGATGTTATCTGGCAATTAGCGCAAAGAATTAAGCAAATACAAGCCCGAAAAGGCATTGATGTTGCGGTGTTTGCAGACACAAAAGTGAGTGTAAATGGTGGGCCTTATTTTCGCTTAATAAATGACACTGTAGACCTAGGGAAACAAAAATGGACTCCCTTTAAACATCACAGTTGGATTTTACCTGCTCCAAAAAACTATGCTGCCCTCCCAGAAAAAAATTAATAGTTATATTTATACCCAAGACAAAACCATAGTATGCTCAACAAAAATTCTAAAAAAGACAAAGCTCGCAACATGCAATCTGTGGTGATACTGGTTATTTTTATTCTTGTGATTATGGGATTTTTATTAAAGCGTTTTTAAAAATTCTTCTCTAAAGAAAAAACAAATACACGCAAAATAACCTCCAATACTATCTAGGTGATGGCCTTAATTATACAGGCTACTAAATCTAGTTGCTAATTTCTACTACAATAAAGCCTTCATTATTACAAATTCCATAACTTTGCCTTATAAAAATTAAGGGAAATATGTTACAAGTTCAGCGCATTAGAGATCATAAAGAAGCCTTCATCAAAGCCTTGAAAAAAAGAGGTATGGATGCAACACCTGTTATAAGTCAAGTTCTAGAGGCAGACGACAACCGTCGTGCTACCCAAGCCAAACTAGATGATATCTTGGCAGAGGCAAACTCCCTTTCTAAAGAAATTGGCATTTTGTTTAAATCAGGAAAAGCCGATCAGGCAACCGCCCTTAAAGAAAAAACAAGCGCTTTAAAAGAAAACTCAAAAGCCTTAGATGAGCAGTTAAAAGATAGTTCAAAAACCCTGCAAGAGCTACTATATACCATTCCCAACATACCTCAGGAGTTAGTTCCCGCTGGGCAGGACGAGAATCACAATGAGCAAACCCTAAGAGAGGGTGCTATTCCTGTATTGGCAGAAGGTGCCATGCCACACTGGGAATTAGCAAAAAAATACGACATCATAGATTTTGAGTTGGGTGTTAAAATCACCGGTGCTGGGTTTCCTGTATTTAAAGGAAAAGGAGCCCGCCTGCAACGCGCACTTATTTCTTATTTTCTTGATAAAAACACAGCAGCAGGGTATACAGAGTACCAAGTACCGCATCTTGTAAATGAAGCCTCTGGATTTGGAACTGGACAATTGCCAGACAAAGAAGGGCAAATGTATCACGTTGGTGTAGATGATCTTTATTTAATACCAACGGCAGAGGTACCGGTAACAAATATGTTTAGAGGAAGTCTGGTCCAAGTGGCAGATTTGCCTATATCATGTACAAGTTACACCCCTTGCTTTAGAAGAGAAGCTGGTAGTTATGGCGCCCATGTTCGCGGCTTAAATAGATTGCACCAGTTTGATAAAGTAGAAATAGTACGCATAGAGCATCCCGAGAATAGTGAAAAAGCACTAGAGAATATGGTCGAGCACGTTGCCAATATCTTGAGAGCGTTACAACTCCCTTTCAGGATTTTACGCCTATGTGGTGGAGATCTTGGTTTTGCAGCGGCAATCACCTATGATTTTGAAGTCTTCTCAACGGCACAAGACAGATGGCTTGAGGTAAGTTCTGTTTCTAACTTTGAAACCTTTCAAGCAAATAGATTAAAGCTTCGTTTTAAAGACACAGATGGTAAAAACAAACTAGCGCACACCCTAAACGGTAGCTCAATGGCCTTACCTAGAGTACTGGCAGGTATATTAGAAAATTACCAAACCCCCCAGGGTATAAAAATTCCAGAGGTACTTGTACCCTATTGTGGTTTTGACATGATAGATTAAGCTATTTGAAACAATAATCAATTTTAGAGCTATAAACCACTGTTTTACTTTTAAGCAGTGGTTTTTATCTTTATAGAAGAGGCTAAAAACACTATCTTTACCCTATGCGGTTATTGTATGTTGTTTTATTTTTTCTTGCCAGTAGTTCGGTTTTTTCGCAAAGCGAAATTTTAGCCGAAAACTACTTTGACCGCGGAGAGTTCCAGAAGGCTATTTCTATCTACGAGAAACTATACGCTAAGACGCCCTACAAAAGCCAGTATATGCTAAAGCTTGTAGAGGCCCATCAGCAACTAGAAAACTTTGAACAGGCGCAGGTATTACTTGAAAAACAATTAAAAAACCGCAAGGGTCAAAATCAATATTTGGTTGATCTAGGACACAATTACGCTTTACAAAAAAAAGATTCTCTGGCAAACAAATACTACGCCCAAGCCCTTGAATTAGTTGCACAAAAACCAAATTACAGCTCGCTTGTTGCCAAAAAATTTGAACAGTTTAGCTTACTAGACAAGGCAATTATGGCCTATGAAAAAGCAATGGAGCTTAATCCAGCAGTAAACTACAACATTCAAGTTGCCCGTATATACGGAGAGCAGGGAGCCCTTGAGAAGATGTTTTTAAAATACATCAATGCGGTAAAACTACAACAGCGCTATAAGCCCTTGGCACAGCGTAATTTTAGTTTGTACATCACCCAAGACCCGCAAAACAATGCCAATGTTTTACTAAGAAAAACACTGCTTAAAAAATTACAGCAAGGACCAGATGTGCTCTACAATGAACTTTTAAGCTGGTTGTTTATTCAGCAAAAAGAATTTAACAAGGCATTTACCCAAGAAAAAGCCATTTTTAAAAGAATGGGAGATCAAGACCTAAGGGCTATTGTTGATCTTGCCGTAATCACCTTAGATGAGAAAGACTATCAAAACGCAGAACAGATCATCAATTTTTTGATTGAAAAATCTGCAACACCAAGCGCTAAGCTGCAAGGGCATCAATACCTGATGAAAATAAGGCTAGCCACCGCCCAAGAAAAAGACTATAAAAAAATAGCCCAGGAGTTTGAAACCCTGCTCGATCAATACGGTTATGGCGGCCAGAGCTATTTGCTTCAAATAGACTACAATCACTTTTTAGCTTTTACTGCCAATGAAATACCCCTTGCCATTGCCAATCTAAAAAAACTCATTAAAAAGCCACTAAACCAATACCAGGAATCTTTAGTTAAGATGGAATTGGCCGATATCTTAGTCTTTGATGAAAAATTTAATAGAGCCCTTATTTATTATTCTCAAATCCAAAACAAAGTAAAGAGTGATGTCTTGGCGCAACAAGCTAGATTTAAAGTGGCAAGAACAAGTTATTTTAAAGGTGATTTTGTTTGGGCAAAAGCCCAGACAGATGTCTTGCGTAAATCTACCACCCAACTTATTGCAAATGATGCCCTGAAAATGACCCTCATGATTCATGACAACACCCTAGAAGACTCTCTGCAAAGTGCTTTAAAAAAATATGCCAGGGCAGATTTCCTTGCCCTTCAAAACAAAGACACCCAGGCCATCGAGGTTCTGTCAGAAATTTTAACGACACACAAAGGAGAAAAAATAGAAGACGAAGCGCTTTTAAAACAGGCAGAGCTCTTTGAAAAAACTAAGCAATACAAAAAAGCGGAGGCCAATTACCTAAAAATAATTTCACTTTATAAAGATGAAATCTTAGCAGACGATGCGTATTTTAACCTCGCAAATTTATATGAGCATCAATTACAAGATCCTCAAAAAGCAAAAGAGTATTACGAGCAAATTGTTTTTGACTTTGCAGATAGTATTTACTTTATCCAATCTAGAAAGAAGTATCGAATGCTCAGAGGAAGATAAAAAAAGAATAACCTTGAAATAACACTATGTATATATACAACGTCACTATTAACGTAGAAAACGACATACACCAAAAGTGGTTAGATTGGATGAAGACCATCCACATCCCAGCCATGCTAGCTACCAATAAATTCAGCAAGGCCCTTATGACCAAGGTAATGGTAGAGGAGCAGATGGGTGGGATCACCTACTCTGTACAATACACCACAGACACCAAACAAACCCTAGAGAAATATTACACACAAGATGCCCCGACACTCAGGGCGCAAGGCAAAGCATTTGAAGGAAAGTATATAGCCTTTAGAACAGAACTTGAAGTAATTTGCGAGCAATAACTCACTAAATACCGCTACAACAAATACCATGGCAAAAAAGAAAAAATACAACAAGCACAGCGCGGTTCCTAAGAGAGAATTTAATCCTCAAAACGATTCTGTACGCGCAAAAAAATACCTTGGACAGCATTTTTTAATAGACGAAACTATTGCCAACGACATCTCTGAAACCCTGCAGCTTGAGGGCTATAAAAATGTGTTAGAAATTGGTCCAGGAACAGGAGTATTGACCAAATATTTGCTAAAGAAAGACATCAATCTAGTGGCCATGGAACTCGATAGCGAATCTGTGGAGTATCTAATTAATAAGTACCCAAATGAAAACCTGCAGATTTTGGAGGCAGATTTCTTAAAAGAAGACCTACAAGATTATTTTGGAACAGCGCAGTTTGGTATTACAGGTAACTTTCCTTACAATATATCTACCCAAATTGTATTTAAAATGCTCGAGATAAAGCAGCAGGTGCCAGAATTTAGTGGCATGTTTCAAAAAGAAGTGGCGCTGCGTATTTGCGCCAAAGAAGGTAGTAAAACCTATGGCATACTCTCTGTACTAACCCAGGCATTTTACGATGCAGAGTATCTTTTCACGGTTCCTCCTACGGTATTTAACCCGCCACCCAAAGTTGAGAGCGGCGTGCTTAGATTGCGCAGAAAAACCTCCTTAGACATTGATTGTAGTGAGACCATGCTGTATAAAGTTGTTAAAACTGCCTTCCAACAAAGACGTAAAACCTTAAGAAATAGTTTAAAATCTTTTAATCTTTCAGATAAAATAAAAGAAGATGCTATCTTTGGGCAAAGACCCGAGCAGCTATCTGTAGCGCAATTTATTGCACTAACACAAAAATTAGAAGCCGATGCAATTTCAACTCACCAATGATTTTATAGAGCAAATAGCTCAACTCATTGCCAAAAAAGATGGTAATGCGTTGCGCGAACTTTTGCAAGAATTTCACTTTGCAGATATCGCAGAACTCATTGAAGAGCTCAAAAGCGATCAGGCAACATACCTTGTTAAACAACTAGAGAGTGATTTAACATCTGAGGCCCTAATGGAGCTTGATGATGATGTGCGAGAAAAAATTCTTGAGCGCCTCTCTCCTATAGAAATTGCTGCAGAGCTTCAGGAGCTTGACACAGATGATGCTGCAGATATTATTGGTGAACTGGATGAAACAATCCAGCAAAAAGTAATAGATAAAATTGAAGATCAGGAGCGTGCCGCAGATATTGTTGAACTGCTTAACTATGATGAGGATACCGCTGGAGCTTTAATGGCCAAAGAATTGGTGCAGGTAAAAGAAACTTGGACCGTTGCAGGCTGTGTTCGTGAAATGCGCCGCCAGGCAGAAAATGTAACCAGAGTTCACTCCATTTATGTTACCAACAAAGAAGGAAAACTAACCGGTAGGCTCTCATTAAAAGATTTACTCACCGCAGAAGCAAAAACAGAAATTAGTGATGTTTTCATTCCAAAGGTAGATTACGTCACTGTACATACAGAAAATGAAGAGGTGGCACGTATTATGCAAAAGTATGATTTAGAGGCCATCCCTGTGGTTGATGACAAAGGCATTTTGGTGGGAAGAATTACCATTGATGATATTGTAGATTTCATAAAAGACGAGGCAGAAAAAGATTACCAAATGGCTGCAGGTATCTCTCAAGATGTAGAGGCAGATGACAGCATTATAGACCTCACAAAAGCAAGGTTGCCATGGCTTGTTCTAGGACTTCTTGGAGGTCTTGGGAGTGTGTATATTATGAGAGGATATGATGAGGCCCTTGCCACTCATGTGGAGCTGTTTTTCTTCACCCCGCTTATTGCCGCTATGGCCGGAAATGTTGGGGTACAATCTAGTGCTATTATTGTACAGGGTTTGGCCAATGACAATGTAAAGGGAAGTTTGTTTAAAAGGCTACTTAAAGAAGTAGGCCTTGCCCTTATTAACGGTCTGGCTCTTGGAGTCTTGGTTATTTTATTTGGCGCGCTAACACAAATGGATCAGCAAGTTGCTTTTACTATTGCTATTTCTATGCTACTAGTAATTATCGTTGCTGCCCTAGTAGGCACCTTTGTGCCTATTATATTAGACAAAAAAGGCATTGACCCAGCCATTGCAACAGGTCCCTTTATAACAACAAGTAATGATATTTTTGGGATATTTTTATTCTTTTTTATAGCCAAAATAATTTTAAACTTTTAAGCTTCTTTTAGCTCTCACCTTCCCTATTACAATCCTAGAAACTATATATTTAGATAAAAAATAACGCTATGCACCCAGTTAACATTAAAGAAAAACTTAGCACGTTTAATAAACAATGGCACCCACATCAAATAGCGGTTGTAGATGACATGCAGATACTACTAGCCAAGATTCAAGGAGAATTTGTGTGGCACAAGCACGAAAACCAAGACGAGCTTTTTTTTGTGCAAAAAGGGGTGCTAGAAATGCATTTTAGAGATAAAATAGAGATTGTCCAACAAGGGGAGATTATTGTAGTTCCTAAAGGAGTAGAGCATTGTCCAAAAAGCCAGACAGATCAAGAAGTACATCTCTTACTTTTTGAAAAACTAGATACCAAACATACCGGTAATGTGGTGCACCAGAAAACACAAAACTCCTATCCAAAAATTTAACCTTTACATAATCTAAGACTATAGATATCTAAACAAAGACCTAGTATCTTTGTAGTCTTACCCCTTAAAATGAAGATATTACATCTAGATCAAAACCATCCCCTACTGTTGCAGCAACTTACCCAAGCTGGGTTTGACTGCCAGGAAGACTACACCTCTTCAAAACAGGATATAGAACGGGTTATAGCACCTTATGATGGTATTGTTATTAGAAGTAGGTTTAAGATAGACAAACAATTTATTGATGCGGCTAGCAATTTAAAATTTATAGCACGCGTAGGAGCTGGTCTAGAAAGCATCGATATTTCTTATGCAGCAAGTAAAAACATCTCCTTATTTGCAGCGCCCCAAGGAAACAAAAATGCAGTTGCAGAACACGCCCTTGGTATGCTATTATCACTGTTTAATAAGTTAAATAGCGCAGATAGGCAAGTAAAGGCTGGGCGCTGGGAGAGAGAGACTAACAGAGGATTAGAAATCCAAGGAAAAACCATTGGCCTTATTGGCTACGGAAACATGGGCCGCTGTTTTGCCAAAAAATTAAAAGGCTTTAATTGCAAGGTGCTTTGTTATGATATTAAGGAAGACCTAGGCAATAAAAATGCAACACAAGTATCTTTGCAAACATTACAACAACAGGCAGATGTACTAAGCCTGCACACTCCTTGGACACCACAAACCAACCAAATGGTAGACGCTGCTTTTATAGCCAAATTTAAAAAACCATTTTGGCTTATTAACACCGCACGAGGAAAAAGCGTGGTGACTAAAGATGTAGTTTCTGGGTTAAAAAGCGGAAAAATACTAGGAGCTGGTTTGGATGTTTTAGAATATGAAAAACTATCTTTTGAATCATTGTTTACAGATAAGATGCCCCTGGAGCTGGAGGAGCTTTTGGCGATGGACAATGTTATTTTAAGCCCCCATGTTGCTGGCTGGACAGTTGAGAGTAAAGAAAAGTTAGCCCAAGTTATTGTCCATAAAATAATCGATGCATTTAAAGGAGCCTCTATAGTATAAACACATTAGTGCTAAGAAATAAAAAAATAAAGCAATGACCACACAAGAATTTTTTAACATCCTAAAAGAACATCCAGATAAATCATTGCTGTTTCAATACATGCCTGGGCAGCTTGTTGGAGCCAATTATCATATTACAGAAGTAAAACATATTACCGTAGATTCTGTAGATTGCGGCGCTAGAGAAGACTCCTGGAAGCAAACCATCATCCAACTCTGGGAAAGCCCCTTGGAGATAGGAAAGACAGATTTTATGACCTGCGATAAAGCCTTAGCTATTTTAGACACCGTAGGAAAAATAAGACCTTATACCAATCAAAGCGAGGTGTGTTTTGAATACGGAAATGCCTTGTTTCATACCGCTCAATTATTTGTAACCGGTGTTGAGTTTCATGGAAGCAATTTAATGCTACAACTAGCAACTCAAAAAACGGCTTGTAAAGCAGAAGATATTTGCGGAGTTCCAGAAACACAAAACACCCAGCCCCAAGCAAATAGTTGCGACCCTGGAAGTGGCTGTTGTTAATAGATTTAAAAAAAGTAGCTAACACATGAAAAACATACTGGTGCTTTGTACAGGAAATAGTTGCCGAAGCCAAATGGCACATGGATACCTTTGTCAACTTCTTGGAGATAAGGCAACCATTTACAGTGCAGGAATAGAGACACATGGTATTAACCCTGGAGCGGCCTTAGCCATGAAAAAAGATGGAATTGATATTTCCAGTCACACCTCCAACAACGTGAATGAGTACCAAGAAATAGATTGGCATTATATAATCACAGTCTGTGATCATGCCTTTGAAAATTGTCCCTTCATTGCTGCCCCAACCGCAGAAAGATTGCATCATAATTTTTATGACCCATCAAAATTTATAGGCACACCAGATCAAACTCAAGCTGCATTTATAAAAGCTAGAGAAGAGATAAAAGACTATTGCCACAGCTTTTCAAAATCTCACTTTAATCTTTAATAACCACCTGCACGGTCTCTCTACTTTCTTGTTTTAACAAAACCTCTTTGTTTTGAATAAGAGACTTTACATCGTTTGAGGATGCATGACGGATGGTATAAAGAGTCACATCTTCATTCCAACTTACCCTAAAGGTAGAGCGCAGAGAGGTAAGCAGCACATCCAGATTATTGTATGTATTATCTATAACCACAGAAAAACTAATGGCAGAGTTTTGAATTAATGAAACCTTCATTTTGTATTTATGAAGTAATATAAACACATCACTTATGTTTTTTTCTACTATAAAACTAAAATCAAGTGATGATAAAGACAAAAGTACTTGCCCTTTCTTTAAAATAAAACAGGCTGTTTTTGGGTCTAAAGTAACACCCTTGCCCACACAAGTACCAGGGCTTAGAGGGTCATAGAAAGACTTCACAAATAAAGGTATTTCTTTTTTCTGAAGGGGCTGTAGGGTTTTAGGATGTATAACAGAGGCGCCATAAAAAGCCAGCTCTATGGCTTCTCTATAAGAAATGTGATGTAATAAGGTCGTGGTTTTAAAAAACCTAGGGTCTGCATTTAAAACCCCAGGGACATCTTTCCAGATGGTGACACTTGCTGCGTTTAAACAGTAGGCAAGAATTGCGGCGGTGTAATCACTACCCTCTCTACCCAAAGTTGTTGTAAAATTATTGGTAGCCTCTGCCGCCAAAAACCCTTGGGTTATGGTAATTCCAGTGGGTGCTATGTTTTTGGAAATGTGCTGCTTTGTAGTTTGCCAATCTACAGAGGCATCTCTAAAGTTAGGGTCTGTAACAATACACCTACGTATATCTACCCAGGTATTTTTTATGGCCATTTGAGTTAAATATGCAGATACAATAGTGGTAGAAAGAAGCTCTCCATAGCCAACCACTTGATCATAAACATAGGCCTGATTGGTAGATTTATTAGTTTGTAAAAAAGAAGATACCGTTGTAATTAATTCTTGTATTTGTTTGAAAACTGGCGCATTAATATCTGTAAATATTTCCTGGGAGATAGACCAGTGATATGTCTTAATATCTTCTAGGGCTTGTTTTACTTTTATAGGGTCATTAAAATAACAGTTCACAACACCCTCTAAAGCGTTGGTCATTTTACCCATTGCCGAAATTACAATAACAAGATTGCTGTGCTGCGTTTGCTGTAAAACAGTAGCTACATTTCTAACCCCCTGAGCATCTTTTACAGAAGCGCCTCCAAATTTAAATACATTCATAGTGTGGATCACAAAGCTACATTTTTAGGTTAACAACTAGGGGTAATAAAATGAGACAATCCTTCTTGGTCAAATTGAGCTAAATACCAATCTTTTAAAATGGTTGCCCCTGTTTTTTCATAGAATTTTATGGCAGGAGTGTTCCAACCAAGGACCACCCACTCTACCCTTTTTACATTAAAAGATGCTGCATGCTCCATAACTTTTTTATAGAGTGCCATGCCAACGCCCTGACCCCGTTTAGACTCTTTTACAATTAAATCTTCTAGGTGAACCGTGCGTCCCTTCCAGGTAGAAAATCTAAAATAGCATAATGCCATCCCTACAATTTGACCCTCTAACAAAGATACAAAACAAGTAAAAAGAGGCTGGTTACCAAACCCTTCACAAGCAAGAGTGTCAACATCAATCTGGACTGCATTTGGTTGTTTCTCATACACCGCAAGTTCTTTGATAAGCTCGAGTACCTCGGGCATATCCTCTTTATTGGCTTTTCTTACAACAACACTCATTAGATATAGTTTTGATACACAAATATCGGTTCAATTTCTTAAAAAATGCGATATTTGCATTAAATTCCTTGAACAACCCATTATGCCAAATAAAAATAAAACATTAGGAGAATTTATTATAGAAAACCAAACAGAATTTAAATACTCCTCTGGTGAACTTTCTAGACTAATTAATTCTATCCGTTTGGCGGCAAAGGTGGTAAACCATGAAGTAAATAAAGCTGGTTTGGTTGATATTTTGGGAACAGCAGGAGAAACAAATGTGCAAGGAGAAGACCAACAAAAATTGGATGTATACGCAAATGATGTGTTTATCAAAACACTCATCAATAGAGAAATTGTATGTGGTATTGCCAGCGAAGAAGAAGATGACTTTATAACCATTGAAGGTAGAAATGAAAAAAACGACAATAAATATATTGTCTTAATAGACCCTCTAGATGGATCCTCAAATATAGATGTTAATGTTTCTGTAGGTACTATTTTTTCTATCTACCGAAGAATTACCCCAGAGGGATCTCCTGTAACTATTAATGATTTTTTACAGCCCGGAAACAAGCAGGTAGCAGCAGGATATATTGTATATGGAACCTCAACAATGATTGTATACTCAACAGGACATGGGGTAAATGGCTTTACCTTAAATCCAGCCATTGGAACCTATTACTTATCACATCCTAACATGCAATTTCCAGAAGACGGAGCTATTTACTCTGTAAATGAAGGAAACTATGTGCATTTTCCACAGGGTGTAAAAGACTATATTAAATATTGCCAAAAAGAAGAACAAGACAGGCCTTATACTTCAAGATATATAGGATCTTTGGTTTCAGATTTCCATAGAAACATGATTAAAGGAGGTATATATATGTACCCAAACACCTCAAAGGATCCAAACGGAAAATTACGATTGTTGTATGAATGTAACCCAATGGCCTATATAGCAGAACAATCTGGAGGTAAAGCCAGTGATGGGTATACAAGAATTCTAGACATCAAACCCACGGAGCTACACCAGCGTGTTGCTTTTTTCTGCGGAAGCAAGAACATGGTGACCAAGGCAGAAAGCTTTATGAAGTAACCATCTTAAAATTTAAAGCGCATTATCTTTAATATCTTTCACTACCTCTGGATTTAACAGGGTAGAAATATCCCCTAAATTATCGGTTTGTTTCTCGGCAATTTTGCGCAGTATTCTGCGCATTATCTTTCCACTTCTGGTTTTTGGCAAGCCGTCAGTGAATTGAATTTTATCAAGTTTTGCAATAGCTCCAATCTCTAGGGCAATCTTTGCATTTATCTCTTTGCGTAGTTGGTCTTGATTTGTAACACCGGTGTTTTTAAGGGTTACATACCCATAAAGGGCAGTCCCTTTTATATCATGCGCAAAACCAACAACAGCACTCTCTGCAACTAAAGGGTGTTGATTTATAGCATCCTCGATGGGGGCTGTGCCTAAATTATGGCCAGAGACTATGATAACATCATCTACTCTTCCGGTAATTCTATAATTACCTTGGGGGTCTCTTAAGGCGCCATCACCTGTAAAGTAAACATTGTCAAAGGTTGAGAAATAGGTTTGTTTATACCGCTGATGATTTCCATAAATAGTACGCGCCATAGAAGGCCACGGAAAGGTTATACATAGCTTTCCTTGCCCCTGAGGCCTTGTAATTTGTTGCCCTGTGTCATCCATAAGAGCTAGTTTAATACCAGGCAAAGGTAGGGTTGCATAAGTTGGGATTGTTTTTGTGATACCTGGCAAAGAAGTAATCATAATACCTCCTGTTTCTGTTTGCCACCAAGTATCTACAATAGGAGCTTTATTTTTACCGATATGATCATCATACCAGTGCCATGCCTCCTCATTTATAGGCTCTCCAACACTGCCAAGTACCTTTAAAGAAGATAAATCGTGTTTCTCCACTAGAGATAATGATTCTTTAGCTAAGGCTCTTATGGCTGTGGGCGCGGTATAAAACTGAGTGACCTTGTGTTTTGCAACTACCTCCCAAAAGCGTCCAGCATCTGGATAGGTAGGCACTCCTTCAAACATCAAGGAAGTGGCTCCATTGGCCAAGGGTCCATATACAATATAACTGTGGCCTGTAACCCAGCCAATATCTGCGGTACACCAATACACGTCTTTCTCTTGGTACTGAAATACATTTTTAAACGAAAAGGCACTATATACCATATACCCTGCAGTGGTATGTACCATTCCTTTGGGTTTTCCGGTAGATCCAGAGGTATATAAAATAAATAAAGGGTCCTCTGCGTCCATAACCTCAGCTTGGCAAACGCCAGAGGCAGCATCAAGAAGTGGTTGTATCCAATAATCACGGTTTTCTTGCAAGGTAATTTGTGTCCCTATTCTTTTGACAACCAATACGGTTTGTACAGCCTTACAGCTTAATAGCGCGGTGTCAACTATAGCTTTTAAATCTATAGTTTTAGCGCCCCTGTAAGACCCATCACTAGTAATAACCATTTTACAATCGCAATCGTTTATTCGTGTAGCTAGGGCCGCAGCAGAAAATCCAGCAAACACCACAGAATGAACAGCGCCAATTCTAGCACAAGCCAATACGGCTACTGCCAACTCTGGTATCATAGGCAAATACAAACACACCCTATCACCTTTTTGTATGCCCCTACTCTTAAGCACATTTGCCATTTTACAAACACGCTGATGAAGTTCTTTATAACTAATGGCCTCAGCAGCTTGCCCAGGATCATTAGGCTCAAATAGTAAGGCAGTTTTAGATCCTCGAGTGGCCAAATGCCTATCTATACAATTTAAAGTGATGTTTAATTTAGCGCCTTTAAACCAGCTTACCTCTGGTATAGATAAATCATGTTCTAGTACACTTTCCCAGGGGGCTATCCAGTCAAAATTTTCACGAGCAATGGTGTCCCAAAAATCTTGCGGAGTGTTGGAGGCGTCCTTACAGGCCTGATTGTATGCCTCTAGAGATTCAATATGGTAATGGTTTTTCATTTAATGGTACTTTAGAAACAGAAAGATACTATTTTTTTGAATTGTACTATTTTTATTTAAAGAGAAGTACCCTAACTTTAAAGCTATACATTTGTTGTAACAAACCCCTACTCTCTTGAAAAAACTACTACAGATTCTTAATATTGTGTTTTTTATTGGCACTATTTACGTTAATTACGGCTCTAGTACTGGCATGTTTAACAACTCCACACAGGCAGCTATTAGTGGTAAATATCAAACCCTTTTTACCCCTGCTAGTTACGGGTTTTCTATTTGGGGAATTATATATTTGTTGCTTCTTGGATTTGTTATCTACCAATCTAGAAGTCTTTTTGTTACCGTATCTGATGATGCGTTTGTAGAAAAAACAAAAGGATGGTTTATACTAAGTTGTATTGCAAATAGCCTATGGTGTTACTTGTTTGTTTGTGATCACATACTACTTTCTACCTTTGTTATTTTCTTTATTTTATTTTGTTTGATGCAAATTGTGGTCAGAAATAAAATGAAACTTTGGGACGCCCCACTTTCAACCATTGTATTTTTGTGGTGGCCCTTTATTATTTATAGCGGATGGCTTACGGTGGCTTGTATTGCTAATGTTACCATATATCTTACAAAAATTGGCTGGAATGGCTGGGGGATCTCCCCAGAGGCCTGGACCTTTACAATGATTGGCATTGCCACTTTTATAAATCTTATGGTCACCTGGAAAAAAAACATGCCCGAATTTGCCCTAGTTGGCGCCTGGGGTCTTGTAGCCATTGGAGTTGCAAACGCAGAGGGTTATCAGGCTATTACGCAAATGGCGTATTTGTGTGCAGGGCTATTAATTTTGAGTAGTAGTATTCACGCCATAAAAAATAGCGTCGCCAACCAGAGGGCTAAACTTCATAAAAAATCCTAAAAAACAAGGAGATTTGTTTAAATAAATCTTAACACTCTTTGTGAGGGTTTAACTTTGGTCTATTTTTGCAATCTATGAGCAAAACACTTGTTCGCTCTCTCTTTAGAGAGTCTTCTGCACTAGCGGCATTAAAAACCCAGCTTAACGAGCAAACTAGGGATAACTGTGTGGTGGCAGGACTTGTTGGAAGCGCACTATCTGTTACAATTGCCGAGCTATTTAAGCAAACAGCGCTCCCCTTTTTGCTAATTTTAAATGACAAAGAGCAGGCAGCATACCATCTCAATGATTTAGAAAACATACTAGGAGATCAAAACGTACTTTTCTACCCTGGAAGTTATAGAAGACCTTATCAAATAGAGCAGACAGACAACGCAAATGTTTTGCTGCGAAGTGAGGTGTTAAACCGTATTAATTCCAGAAAAAAACCAGCTCTTATTGTGACCTACCCTGAGGCATTATTTGAGAAAGTGGTCACAAAAAAAGAGCTAGAAAAAAACACCCTAAAAATTTCGGTTGGAGAACAACTGTCTATTGATTTTGTAAACGAAGTGTTATTTGAATACAACTTTAAAAGAGTAGATTTTGTAACAGAGCCGGGAGAGTTTTCTGTTAGAGGTGGTATTTTAGATGTGTTTTCTTTTAGTAATGATGAGCCCTACAGAATTGAGTTTTTTGGTGATGAAATTGACTCCATAAGAACCTTTGATGTTGAAACACAACTATCTCTCGAGCAGTTAAAAAAAGTGTTTGTAATCCCTAATGTAGAAAACAAACTCCTGGAAGAAAACAGAGAGAGTTTTCTTAAATACATCTCTGGAAAGACCGTTATTTGCCTTAAAGATCAAGAAATAGTAAACAGCGCTATAGACTCTCTTTTTTCTAAAGCAACCAAGGCGTATAATGATCTGAAAGGAGAGGTGAAAAGAATTTCTCCCGAGGCGTTGTTTTGTACCTCAGGGCTATTAAAAAAACAATTTGAAGCATTTAAAACCATAACCTTAGCCAGTAGCAACCCCCACGGGTTAAGACAAAAAGCAGGTGATAAAGCCACAGATAACACCTTAAAGCTTATTAGCTTTAACACCACACCACAACCCTCTTTTAACAAACAGTTTGATTTACTGATTGAAGACCTAAATCAAAATACAGTAAAGGGATATATCAATTATATTTTTTGCGCCAGCGAGCAGCAAGCAAAACGATTTGAAGATATTTTTGCAGACGCCAAGGTAGATGTAACACAATTTGAGACTGTTGTTTTTCCTCTTTACCAGGGGTTTATTGACCACCAAAGCAAACATATTTGCTACACAGATCATCAAGTTTTTGAACGCTACCACAAATTTAGCCTTAAAAACGGGTACGCTAAAAAACAAGCCATTACCCTAAAAGAATTAACCAACCTTGTGGTGGGTGACTATGTAACCCATATTGATCACGGAATAGGAAAGTTTGGAGGTTTACAAAAAATTGAAGTAGAAGGCAAACAACAAGAAGCAATTAAATTAATATACGGGGAGCGTGATATTTTATATCTAAGCATACACTCCTTACATAAAATTTCGAAATACACCGGGAAAGATGGCACCGTTCCAAAAATTTACAAATTAGGAAGTGCTGCCTGGAAAAAACTAAAACAAAAAACAAAAGCAAGAGTAAAACACATTGCTTTTAATTTAATAGAGTTATACGCAAAAAGAAGGCTAGAAAAAGGATTCCAATATGATCCAGATAGCTATTTGCAACATGAGTTAGAGTCTAGTTTTATCTTTGAAGACACCCCAGATCAGTCAACGGCAACTGCAGATGTAAAAGCAGACATGGAGAGTGAGCGCCCTATGGATAGATTAATTTGTGGAGACGTTGGGTTTGGAAAAACAGAAGTTGCGGTTCGTGCAGCTTTTAAAGCCGTTGATAATGGCAAGCAAGTTGCCATTTTAGTGCCTACCACAATATTAGCATTTCAGCACTTTAAAACCTTTAGCGAAAGATTGGAGGCTATGCCTGTAAAGGTAGATTACCTAAACAGATTTAGAACTGCCAAAGAACGCAAAGCTGTCTTAGAGAATTTAAAAAGTGGAAGATTAGACATTGTTATCGGGACTCATCAACTAGTAAGTAAAGCAATAGAGTTTAAAGATCTTGGCCTGTTAATTATTGATGAAGAGCAAAAATTTGGAGTTGCCGTAAAAGACAAGTTAAAAACGATTAAAGAAAATGTAGACACCCTCACCCTTACAGCTACTCCAATACCAAGAACACTTCAGTTTTCACTTATGGCCGCCAGAGATTTAAGTGTAATTACTACCCCACCTCCCAATAGGCATCCTGTTGAGACTAACGTAATTCGTTTTGGAGAAGAAATCATTAGAGATGCCATTATATATGAAATATCTAGAGGAGGGCAAACATTCTTTGTACACAACCGTATAGAAAACATAAAAGAAGTTGCTGGCATGATACAGCGTTTGGTTCCAGACGCTAAAATAGGCATTGGGCACGGGCAATTAGAGGGCAAAAAATTAGAGTCGCTTATGCTAGGGTTTATGAATAACGAATTTGATGTACTGGTGGCCACCACTATTATAGAAAGCGGTCTAGATGTCTCTAATGCAAATACTATATTTATAAACAATGCAAATAACTTTGGACTAAGTGATCTTCACCAAATGCGAGGCCGTGTGGGTAGAAGTAACAAAAAGGCATTTTGTTATTTTATAACACCTCCTTATTCTGCCATGACAGATGACGCTAGAAAAAGAATCACTGCCCTAGAGCAGTTTAGTGATTTGGGTAGCGGAATTAATATTGCCATGAAAGATCTTGAAATTAGGGGAGCAGGAGATTTACTAGGCGGAGAACAAAGTGGATTTATAAATGAAATTGGTTTTGAAACCTATCAAAAAATATTAGCAGAGGCTATACAGGAGCTGAAAGAGAAGGAGTTTAAAGATTTGTATGAACAAACAGATGCAGATTTTGAAAACAGAACCTTTGTAAAAGAGGTGACCATCGACACAGATTTTGAAATATTATTCCCCGATGAATATATCAATAACATTACCGAAAGGTTAAACCTTTATACCAAGCTTAACCAGGTTAAAGATCAGGCTGGCTTAGAGGCATTTCAAAAGACTCTGGAGGATCGCTTTGGTGAGCTGCCGCCGCAGGTGATTTCTTTATTTGACAGTGTGCGTATTAAATGGATTGTAATAAAAATGGGCATAGAGCGGGTGATTATAAAACAAGGCCGCTTTATTGGTTATTTTATCAGTGATCAACAAAGTGATTTTTATCAAACAGAGGGCTTTTCTAAAGTGCTAAACTTTGCACAAAACAACCCCTCAAGTGTAAAAATAAAAGAAAAAAATACTCGAAATGGACTGCGTTTATTACTCACCATCGAGCAAGTTTCTTCTATTTCAAAGGTATTATCTATACTACAGAAAGCCTCATTATAATCTCTATTTTAGACCTTAAAAATAATAAAACGCATCTTTAAAGTGAGAAATCTCTTGGGTAGATTTATTTTTAATGATGGCCAAAATATCAAACCTAGTCTCTAAGGTAATGTTGTTTGAAACCAAGTAGTGGTTTGCCGCATGCAGCAGCAGTTTTATTTTTTCTGAGCTTACAAAAGACTGCGGGTCACCAAAATAATTACTCGTTCTTGTTTTGACCTCAACAATAATAATTTGAGCATCTTTTTTTGCAATGATGTCTATTTCTGCCTTTTGAAACCTCCAGTTTCGCTCTAAAATGATATAGTGATTTTCTAGTAAATAACCTACCGCAAGAGATTCTCCCAGGCGGCCTAAATCTGTATGAGTTGCCATTGTTTTATACTTTTAAAAAGGGAACGTATAAAAGAGGAGTTTCGTAGCTATAAAATTAAGTAATTATATCTTAAATACAAAGCTAATTATAGCTTACCCTCACCTGGTTTGGGCTTACCTCTAAAGTTACTTTTTTGCCAAAAACTAACGCTCTATTATCTTGAATATGACCAGCAGGGAAATTAAAACAGACGGGGTATTGATATTCTTGGACTGTCTCAAATATAATTTCATGAGCGGTTTTTCCAAAACTAATGGTGTTGTCTCGCATCTCACTCATGCCACCTACAATAAGACCTGCAAGATTTTTAAGGCGCCCACTTCTTTTTAAATTTTGCATCATTCTGTCTATGTGGTACAGCATTTCGTCAAGATCTTCGATAAACAAAACCTTGCCATGCCAATCTACCTCACTAGTGCTATCTAATATACTATACAGCACAGACAAATTACCCCCAACCAAGGTGCCCGTTGCCCTGCCATTTCTGGACAAAGGTGAAGATTCAAAGCTATAGTTAATAGCAGGGTTGTCATGAAATAACAGGTGGTGTAAAGTATCTCTTGAGGCTTGTGATTTTTTTTCTATCTCCAAACACATCTGGCCATGAATAGTTGGGATTTGGAGTTTATTTATATGGCTGTGTAATACCGTAACATCACTATAGCCAATAAGCCATTTTGGCTGTTGTATAAACTGAGTGAAGTTTAACAAATCTACCATGCGTATGGTGCCATACCCACCTCTAGCACACCAAATAGCTTTTATGTGCGGGTTGTCTAGCGCGTCTTGAAAATCTTGTGCACGCAAGGCGTCATCTCCAGCATATTGATGTTTTTTTGCGCCAATAGTTTTGCCTAACTGCACTTCTAATCCCATTTTTTTTGCAAATAAAATAGCAGGAGCCAGTTCTTTGCTTGAAACTTTCCTGGCCGTAGAGACAATAGCTATACAATCTCCTTTTTGTAGTTTTTTAGGATGCTTTGGATGTGTTACTTTCAATATAATGTGTTGTATGTTAAACTTTTGAGTTATATTTATGTGATATATTAAATCCTAGTATAAAAGTACAAAGTATTTAACCACATTGGGGTATTAACAAACTATTTTTATGGAAGCCACTACCAACCCTCCTTGTAATACCGCGCTGCTTGAGCAGTATGCCCCCTCTGAGACAATTTTATAGTAGGAGTATTTTAATCAAGTAATATCAATTTTTAAATTACGTGGCATCTGCTTATTAAAATGTTATTTTTGTAGCATAACCCTTTGCCAAAAAAACATGAGTCAAGATCCAAAAAGATATACCATTACTGCCGCATTACCATACACCAATGGTCCTGTGCATATTGGGCATTTAGCCGGAGTATATATTCCCGCAGATATTTATGCTCGTTTTCAGCGCATGCAATCAAAAGATGTTGTCTTTGTCTGTGGTAGTGATGAGCATGGAGTGCCCATTACCTTAAAGGCAAAAAAAGAAGGAATTACTCCCCAGCAAGTGGTTGATAAATACCACGGTATTATCAAACAATCTTTTGAAGATTTTGGAATTTCTTTTGACAACTACTCACGTACAACTTCAAAAATACATCATGACACCGCTAGTGCGTTTTTTAAAAAACTACACAGTGAGGGTACGTTTATAGAACAGGTAACACAGCAATTATATGATGCAGATGCAAATCAATTTCTGGCAGATAGGTTTGTGGTGGGTACCTGCCCAAAATGTGGTAATAAGGAGAGTTATGGTGACCAATGTGAAAGCTGTGGCACCTCCCACAACGCAACAGATCTTATAAATCCAAAAAGTGCTATTACTGGCGCTGTACCTAGTTTAAAGGAAACCAAACATTGGTTTTTACCCCTAGATAAGTACGAGCCATTTTTAAAAGATTGGATTTTAGAGGAGCACAAAAAAGATTGGAAAACAAATGTGTACGGACAGTGTAAATCTTGGATTGATGACGGTCTTCGCCCCAGGGCGGTTACCCGTGATCTAGATTGGGGTATTCCAGTTCCTGCCCCAGATGCAGAGGGTAAAGTACTCTATGTATGGTTTGATGCGCCAATTGGTTATATTTCAGCAACAAAACAATGGGCAGAAAAACAGGGCAAAGATTGGGAGCCTTACTGGAAAGATAAAGACACCAAACTACTACATTTTATAGGGAAAGATAATATTGTTTTTCATTGTATCATTTTCCCTAGCATGCTTAAAGCTGAGGGAAGTTATATACTCCCAAACAATGTTCCTGCTAATGAATTTTTAAATCTTGAGGGTAATAAAATTTCAACCTCAAAGAATTGGGCTGTATGGCTGCATGAATATCTAGAAGATTTTCCAAATCAGCAAGATGTGTTGCGTTATGTACTAACATCAAATGCGCCAGAGACAAAAGACAATGACTTTACCTGGGCAGATTTTCAAGCAAGGAACAATAATGAACTTGTGGCAATCTTCGGAAACTTTATAAACCGCGTTACGGTATTAACTCACAAATACTATGATGGGGTTACTCCTGGTGAGGGAACACTCACCCAAATAGATACAAAGACCTTAGAAACATTAAAAGCATATCCTGCAGTTATTGAAAGCTCTATAGAGCGGTACCGCTTTAGAGAGGCCCAGCAAGAACTTATGAATGTTGCCCGGTTGGGTAATAAGTACCTGGCAGAACAAGAGCCTTGGAAAACTATAAAAACAGACCAGGCGCGCACCAAAACAGTAATGTATGTTGCTCTTCAAATTGCAACTGCACTGGCCGTTTTAAGTGAGCCTTTTTTACCTCATACCTCTAAAAAGTTAAAAGCAATGCTTAATATTAGTTCTAGAGAAACTAAAAATGGCTTGCAATGGAGTGATGTAGCTACTAGGCAAACACTTATCTCTGGTGGACATACCATACATAAAAACGAACTTCTTTTTAGTAAAATAGAGCAACCACAAATACAAGCACAAATGGATAAACTAGCTGCTAGTAAATTAGCAAATGAGATTGCTAACAAAGTTACAACGCCGCAAAAAGACACCTGCACCTTTGAAGATTTCACAAAATTAGACATGCGTGTAGGAACAATCATTGCCGCAGAAAAAATGCCAAAAGCAAAAAAGTTGTTGGTATTAAAGGTAGATACAGGACTAGATGTGCGCACCATTGTATCTGGAATTGCAGAGAGTTTCACGCCCCAAGAAATTATAGGAAAGAGGGTAACGGTTTTGGTAAATCTAGCACCAAGAGCCCTAAGAGGGGTAGAAAGTCAGGGAATGATTTTAATGACCCAAATGCCAGACGGGACACTCGTGTTTGTAAACCCAGATACTGAGGGTGTAAGCAATGGAGACAGCATTGCATAGAGATGCTTAAAATTGCGAATCATCCTATTTATACATATGCACTTCCGCAGGGACATCGGTTTCCTATGGTTAAATATGAGCTGCTTCCAAAGCTATTGCTTGAACAGGAAATTTGCACTGCAGAAAATTTTTTTGAGCCCCAAAGAGTAGCTCCCGAACTTATTTTAAAAGTCCATGGAGAGGGCTACTATAACAAATTAGTAAATCTATCTCTTGATAAGAAAGAGATTCGGAAAATAGGATTTCCGTTAAGACAAGAACTAGTAGACAGAAGTCATTACATTATTGGTGGTACCATCCAGGGGTGCGAGTATGCATTAACAAATGGTGTTGGCATGAATATAGCCGGAGGCACGCATCATGCCTTTAAAGACCACGGAGAAGCCTTCTGCCTTTTAAATGACCAAGGGATCGCGGCGCACTATTTATTAGACTCAAAAAAAGCTAGTAAAATACTTATTATAGACCTTGATGTGCATCAAGGAAATGGAACAGCCGCGCTTTTTCAAGACCACCCAAATGTGTTCACTTTTTCTATGCATGGGGCCAAAAACTATCCGTTTAAAAAACAAACAAGTGATTTAGATATTGGTCTAGAAAATGATACCCAAGACGCTTTGTATTTAGAGATTTTAAAAAATACATTGCCTAGGTTATTAACAAAAGTAAGCCCTGATTTTATCTTTTATTTAAGCGGTGTAGATATTTTGGCAAGTGACAAATTAGGTAAATTAGGGTGTACTCTAAAGGGGTGTATGCAAAGAGATCGTTTTGTTTTTGAAAGCTGTAAAAAGGCAAATATTCCTGTTCAAGTAAGTATGGGAGGAGGCTATTCTAAAGATATTGATGTAATATTGGCTGCTCACAAAAACACCTTCAAGACAGCGCAGGAAGTTTTTTTTAATACACTATTTTAAATCTTATTTATAAAGTCTTTAAGAGAGTGCCCTTTAGGAATTTCCATCTTCTTTCTAAGGTTGTAGCGGTAGTTATCTACAGAAGCAGCACTAATCCCTAACTGTAATGCAATTTGTTTTGAGGGTTGCCCTAAACGCAGCATGGTAGCGACCTTTTTTTCTTTATCGTTTAAATTGGTATACAGCTGGTCTATTTTGGCTCTAAAAGAATCATTGGTCTCATTAACTTGCTGGTATAGTTGTATTTTCTCTCTATTTTGGTCAATATCATTATTGATAAAATGGATGGTGTCTTTAACAACTGCTTTATGAGTATCGTTTATAACTTTTACTTGTTTTAATTTTATCTTGATTTTTTCTAGTAGTTCATTTTTTTCTGAAATATGAATGGCAAAATCTGTAATCTGCTTGTTTTTAAAGGCTACTTGGGTATCTAGCGCTTCTTGCTTTATAGAAAGAACTTCTTGTTTGGCCATTAAGTTTTCTCTTTTAATGGTGTTTAGTTTCTTTTGTCTATAAAAAGAAATCAGGAAAAACAGTACAATTAAACCCAAAACACTAAAAGTAAAATAGGTATTGTCTCTAGCTCTTTTTTGTTCTGCTTTTGAAGCTTGTAATTGTGCATCTCTAGCCTCTAACTTGGCAGATAATTCATTGTAATTAAACTCAGACTGAATTACATTAAATTTATTTTTCTGCAAAATAGCGCGCAA
>ENA-OSJC01000414-OSJC01000414.1-marine-metagenome-genome-assembly--contig:-NODE-414-length-42239-cov-7.820051_pt1 | contig 42239 bp, 39 predicted proteins | sample MGYA00237885_ERZ534234 | MGnify/ENA primary metagenome ERZ534234 (study PRJEB26413, sample SAMN06343907) | marine metagenome | isolation source: coastal waters | place: Atlantic Ocean: West Antarctic... | reverse complement strand
TGCTAATTTATCTCTTCTGCCATTCCAAGGGATAAAGCCTCTGTTTATCAAAATAGCCTTTGATTGCTCGTTCAATGCAAAGGGAGTGAGAACATAATAGCCTGAAGCCTGATCAACAATCTGGTTGTCATAAATAAACTGCTTATCGTTTAGGTACTTACCTTGCAGTCGAACCTCATAATATTCTTTATCTTGAAGATTATCTACTGAGACTATAAGCTCAACAGCTCCTGAATTCGCCTTTTTAATTGCGGCTTCAATTGAACGCTTCTCATCAGCACGATCTAACTGCCAAAAACCAAGAGAAACTAAAAAAGCACAGGTGGTGGCTATAAGGAGAGAGGGAAGAATAAAACGAAGGCTCATTACTGAGTAGGCAATATGCTGTTCGGCTCAATCCATCCCATATAGCTTGCAAACATTAGAAAAATAAAAAGAAATACTGACAAACTAATTCTTGCTCTTAGAGCTTTGAACATTTTATCAGAACCCTCTTTGCCACCCTTGAGCATGCCAATGAGAGCTGATCCAAGAGCAATAAAGATTACAAAAATGATTGCTATTACAATAAAGTCCATGATTGTCTCTTATTAGATAAAAAAGGCCCTGTCTAAAGGGCCTTTTTATAAAACCTCTTATTTATTTTATTATAGCCAGTAAACAAAGATAAATAGCCCTAGCCATACTACGTCAACAAAGTGCCAATACCAAGCAACACCCTCAAAGGCGAAGTGGTTTTCTGAGTCAAAGTGGCCTTTTTGAATGCGATACAAAATCACAGTCAGCATAATAACACCAACCGTAACATGGAATCCATGGAAGCCTGTCAATAAATAAAAGGTTGATCCATAGATGCCCGATGTAAGTTTTAGGCCATCATGATAAGCGTGGCCGTATTCGGTAATCTGAAATCCTAAAAACAAGACGCCCAAAGCGATAGTTGCAATCATCCAGGCAACCAATGCATTTCTATGTCCAGATCTTAAAGCATGATGAGCATATGTAATAGTAACGCCCGAACTCAAAAGAAGAGCGGTGTTAACTGCAGGCAATCCCCAGGTATCCACTAGCTTAAAATTTGTTGAGAACATGGTGCCGTTTTGCCCAACCTCTCCAGGTGTACTTATTAGAGGCCAAGTCGCCTTAAAGCCTTCCCAAAGCTCAGGAGTAAATACATTATTATCTGAACCTCCCAACCATGGAACACTTAGTGTTCTTGCATATAACAAGGCACCAAAGAATGCTGCGAAAAACATTACCTCAGAAAAAATAAACCAACTCATGCCCCATCGAAATGACCTATCTACCTGCTTATTATAAGTGCCGCTTATGCTTTCATTGACCACAGTTCCAAGCCAGCCAAACAGCATAAACGCAACTATTGCAAACCCCAAAACCATCACAGGCCAACCCCAGCTAACATCATGCATTTGATTTGCAAGACCCACGAATAAAGTTGTAATTCCTATTGATCCTATAATTGGCCAGTAGGTTCCATGAGGGACATAATATTTTTCATTGCTCATTTTTCTTCCTCTCTTTAACTATCTAACTTATAAAAATTATATGACAAACTAACATCTTTAATTCGTTCTTCCATTTCTGGCTCAATAACAAATCGAAGTGTCATTTCAACCTCTTCATTAGGTTTAAACTCCTGCTTAATAAAACAAAAACACTCTAGCTTCTTAAAGTGAAGAGCCGCATCTGTTGGCGCTACACTTGGAATAGCTTGACCATAAATCATCTCATCAGTCGTATTTTTCGCTATATAACTCGTTGTATAAAACTTACCAGGCACAACCTCCATAGAGCTAACTTTAGGGGCAAACTGTACCGGAAATCCCGGGCTAGTTGACGCAAAAAAACTTACACTTACAACTCTCTCTTCGTTGACCTCATATAACTGCTCTGTTTCTACTGTCCCAGTTTTCCCATTAAAGCCAGTGATTTCACATAAGACTTCGTAAATTGGCACCATGGCATAAGCAAAAAAGAACATTAAAACGGGGACAGAAACTAGCGTTATCCAGAACCTTTTTGTAATTTTTTTTCTTTCCATATCAGCCATTAAGCAAAATGGTCGCTACATATACTCCTATTGCAACAGCGCCAACTAATAAAGCAGTTATGATGACGCCTTTATTTTTTTTATTATCTGCCATCAGCTATGCTGAGACTCTGCCAAAATTTCAGCTCTTGTTGGTGGCTCTTCAAAACTATGGTAAGCGACTGGTACAGGTAATGTCCACTCAAGCCCTTTAGCACTCTCCCATGGTCTGGCATCAGCAGGCTTACCATTTCGAATACAGTCAACAACAATATAAGTAAATAATAAAAATGACAATGCAAAAGAGAATGAGCCAATTGAGGAAATATAGTTAAAGTCAGCAAACTGAAGCGCATAGTCTGGAATACGACGAGGCATTCCTGCAAGGCCTAAGAAGTGCTGAGGAAAAAACGTAACATTTACAGAAACTAAAGCCCACCAAAAGTGAACCTTACCAAGTGTTTCGTTATACATTTTTCCTGTCCATTTTGGTAGCCAGTAAAAAACTGCGGCAATAATTCCCCACAACGCTCCTGTTACAAGAACATAGTGAAAGTGCGCAACAACGAAATAAGTATCATGGTATTGAATATCTGCTGGCACGATACCAAGCATTAATCCTGAAAAGCCGCCAATGGTAAATAAGATCACAAATGATAGTGCCCAAAGCATAGGCGTCTCAAAAGTCATTGACCCCCTCCACATAGTAGCTACCCAATTGAATACCTTTACTCCAGTAGGAACTGCAATCAACATCGTTGCATACATAAAGTAGAGCTCTCCTGCAACTGGCATTCCTGTTAAGAACATGTGGTGTGCCCAAACAATATATGACAAGAAGGCAATCGAAGCAGTTGCATACACCATCGAAGAATAACCAAATAAAGGCTTCCGCGCAAATGTTGGAATGATATGAGAGACTATGCCAAAGGCAGGCAAAATCATAATGTACACTTCAGGGTGTCCAAAGAACCAAAAAATGTGCTGGAACATAACAGGGTCGCCACCGCCTGTTGCATCAAAAAATGCCGTTCCAAAGTTGCGGTCTGTCAACATCATGGTAACTGCACCAGCCAAAACAGGCATTGCTCCAATTAATAAAAATGAGGTGATTAGCCATGTCCATACAAATAAAGGCATGTCCATTAATCTCATTTCTGGAGCCTTCATATTAAGAACAGTGGCAATAATATTAATTGCACCCATGATCGACGAAAACCCTAGCAAATGAATTGCAAAGATAAAGAAATCTGTTGAGTCAGGAGCAAAGGCGGTTGAAAGTGGCGCATAGAATGTCCAACCAAATGCTGGGGCACCGCCTTCCATAAAAAACGTACTAAGAAGAATTGTACCTGCAAATGGTAGTATCCAAAAACTCCAGTTATTCATTCTAGGTAGTGCCATATCAGGAGCGCCAACCATCATTGGAATTAACCAGTTTGCTAGACCAACAAAGGCCGGCATAATAGCGCCAAAAACCATAATCAAGCCATGCATTGTAGTAAGCTGGTTAAACATTTGTGGTTCAAACAATTGCAGGCCAGGCTGTAAAAGCTCTGAGCGAATGCCCATAGCAAAAGCGCCGCCTATAAGAAACATTACAAAAGAAAACCACAAGTAGAGTGTGCCAATATCTTTATGGTTAGTTGTTTTGACCCACCTTAGAAGACCTTTTTCAGGGCCATGATGATGGTGATCATGTGCTGCTGCCGTTGTAGTTGAGCTCATGTATTTCTCCTTAAATTAACGTGCAGATGTAACATCTGATGGTTGAACAACTGATCCATTATTGCCAAAAGATCTTCTTTCATAGGTAATTACTGCGGCTATATCAGAATCACTTAACATTTTAAATGCAGGCATTCCACCCATGCCATTGATAACTAGGTTAAGCTGATATGCAGCAGGACCATTAGCCACCTCAGAACCTATCATTGCAGGGAAAACACCAGGGATACCTGACCCGTCTTTTTGATGGCAGCCCGAACAGTTTGCGTTATAAACAGTTTCTCCCTTAGCAACAAGATCTGCCTCAGTCCAAACTTGAGTAGCGCTTGCAAGTTCAGCAACTTTTTCAGCCTGCATAGTTTCAACCCACACAGCATAGTCAGCTTGAGAGACAACATCAACAACAATTGGCATAAAGCCATGATCTTTTCCACAGAGTTCAGCACACTGGCCTCTGTAGGTTCCAATTTCTGTAGGCTTTGCCCATGCATCGTTAATAAATCCAGGGTTGGCGTCCTGCTTAACTGCAAATTCAGGCACCCACCAGCTATGAATTACATCGCTTGATGTAATCAAAAAGCGAATTGTAGTGTCGACCGGGAGGACCAAATGTTTGTCAACAGAAAGAAGATAGGTATCGTCGTTATTAACTGCTTCGCGCTCTTCTGGTGTTCCATTAACAACATCTCTAGAAGATTGCGCGAGGTTGGAAACAAAACTTATTCCCTCCTCAGGATAGTCATATTGCCACTTCCATTGTATTCCCGTTACTTTAACTGTCATGTCGGCTTTGTCCAAAACTTCAATATCTATAAGAGTTTTAGATGCCGGTATTGCCATAGCAATTAAAATAATGATTGGTATGCCTGTCCAAAGAAATTCAACAGTAGTGCTTTCATGAAAATGAGCTGCCTTGGCACCCTTTGATTTTCTGTGTGCAATAATTGAATAAAACATTGCACCAAAAACAACAACACCAATTGCGACACATACCCAAAACACCATCATATGAAGGTCATAAATATCCTTACTGATATCAGTAATTCCTTGGGTCATATTAAGCCCATATTCTGCCAATACAGATTTAGAACTCAGTAAGGCTGTGATTGCGCTAGCAAGGGTCAACAATAGTTTCATAGATTCTCCGAATTTAATCTCTGTTTAGCTATATTATGAATAGGAATATATGCTTCTTAAATATGCAATTTCAACTTCAATCAAAAATGCAATTAAATGATACCTGTTTATCGCCTTTTTACCAAGTAATAATTCGTCTTTATTCACAATATGGATTGAATTTTTTTCACCAGTGTCTTAAGATCAAAAAATGCAGTTTTGGTTATTGAAATTTTAAACAATAGACCTATATACATTTTATTGTTATATACATTAAACTTAATATTTTCCAACAGTTGGTTTGCGTCATTAAAATGCTTAGCTGGTAAAACTAATGGATGCCTATGTACACAAAAACACTTAATCTATCAATAATACTAGCTCTTATAGTTGTCGTGCTTGGTGCCTATACTCGCCTTGCAGATGCAGGACTTGGCTGTCCAGACTGGCCGGGTTGTTATGGGCAACTGCTTGTTCCAGATGTTGTGTCGAGTGAGTATGAAAGGCCTCTTGATGTTGCAAAGGCCTGGAAAGAGATGATTCATCGTTATGCAGCCTCTACTCTTGGTCTTGCAATAATAGCGATATTTTTGTTTGCTGTATTTCACAAAACTGAAAGGGCTCAGTCAATAAAGCTCCCGTCTTTTTTACTTTTACTAGTAGGATTTCAGGGTGCACTTGGAATGTGGACAGTGACCGAACAAGTTCATCCTGGAATAGTTACGACTCACTTATTAGGTGGATTTTCAACAACGGTCTTAGTGTTTTGGCTTTTATTAAATCAACGTAGGCCATTGAAATTGGACCAACATATTTTAAAACGCCACAAAGCAATACTTGTTTCAGTTATCGCTCTTTTGGCTTTCCAAATTTTTCTAGGTGGTTGGACAAGTACAAACTATGCTGCACTATCTTGTGGCGAGTATTTTCCAACCTGTTTAGATCAAATATGGCCTGATGATATGGATTTTAAAAATGCATATTATTGGGGGCCTCTTGGCATAGACTACGAGTTTGGGGTTTTAGAAAATCAAACTAGAAGCGCAATTCAAATGGTTCACAGGATTGGCGCTTTGGTTGTTACGGCGGCAATAATCGCCTTAACCTTTTCCTTTAAAAATTACACGGCTCTTAAAAATAACTTATTTATAACACTTGCTCTTTTAGCAGTTCAGGTTGCTCTAGGGGTTGTTAATGTCGTTATGTCATTGCCAATGTTTGCCGCTGTGATGCACAACGTGGTTGCACTATTCCTATTACTAAGCCTCGTAAGCTTGGCTCACAAAGTGTTTAACAATCCAACAGCAACGCAATAATTTTTTAATAATTTAGAACATCTTAATATGCCTAATAAAGCCCTGATTTCTTTACTTCTTTTAATCGTTGTTGCGGGGCTCATCACTTTTTTTTATGTTGGTGGAAAACCAAATATTGTTGAGCTCAAAAAGTCTGTTGCACCTGCAGCGTCTCTGTACCCAGAATCAAAATCAGTTGCTGATCAGCTTAATTTTATTAATGACGACTCGGACCCTGTTCATTTAACTGAGATATCTCAAGGCAAGTGGGCTTTATTATATTTTGGCTATACCTCTTGTCCTGACGTTTGCCCGATAGATCTTTCAAAAATTAACATGACTTATCAGTTGATGGAAAACAAAGACGAGATGCAAGTTGTATTTATTTCAGTTGATCCTGAGCGAGATATTGGCAAACTTGATAAATTTGCTGGTGCCTTTAACCCGTCCTTCCTTGGATTAACAGCCTATCAAAATGAATTAATCTCTATTAGCAAGACTTTAGGGGTTTACCATGAGGTGGTTGAATCACAGAAGTTAGCGCAAGAGGATCATGGCGATCATGACGGAACTATAGAGACTGAGTCGCATGAAGACCGTTCAGTTGCTAAGATTGAGCATTATGACATCGACCATACAAGCAGCTACCTACTATTTAGTCCTGAGCTAAAATTAACTGCTCTTTTAACCAGCCCTCATGAGCCTATACCTATGGCAAAAGCGATTGATAAAATTATTGAGGCACTAAGATAAGGCAAACCTTACTGCCAAGATTATGCTACCAATAAAAAGAGTTGTCATAATAATACCGACCAATATGTAAGGCCATGGCCCTGTCTTTTCGCTAGACTCAAAGTCTTTTTCAAGGTTTTTCTTCTTTCCAACCCCTATCATAGCAGAAGCTACAGCCCTAAAAACTTGGAGAGTTGCTTTCATTATTAAGAAGAAACCCCAAAGGTCATCAAAAGGTAATGATCTATCAAAAGGGCTACAAATAAAACCATTAGATAGTTAACAGAATACTTAAAAGTTTTAAATGCAATCTTTGGATTTTCTGGTTCTAGAAAAATCTTAATAGAGTAGCCTAAAAAAAGAGCGCCTAAAACAGCTGCGGCTATTAAGTATATAACCCCACTCATTCCAGTTAGATAAGGCAGCAGTGTAACGAGAAGCAAAAGCACTGTGTACAAGAGAATTTGTACCCTAGTAAACTCTAGACCATGGGTAACTGGCAACATAGGCACCTCCGCTTTTTTATATTCATCTCGCCTGTGTATAGCCAAAGCCCAAAAATGTGGGGGCGTCCAAATAAAAACTATTAAAAAAAGTAAAAGTGCGTATTCAATACCTTGAGAACCAGCAACCGAGGTCCACCCAAGAACTGGCGGTGCAGCTCCAGCAGCGCCACCAATAACGATGTTTTGTGGGGTTGCATGTTTTAAATACATCGTATAAAAAACCGCATAGCCAATCAGTGACAAGAATGTTAAAACAGCGGTCAAAGTGTTAACAAAGAAAAAAAGCAAGCCAATACCAACAAACCCTAAAAACAAACCCCAGATAAGCGCCTGATTCCGGGTAACCTTTCCTTTAGGCAAAGGCCTACGATCTGTTCTTGACATTTGTAAGTCAATTTTTTCATCAATAATATGATTAAACACCGCCGCGGACATCGCAGATAATGAAATGCCAACTGAGGCGACAACTATAAGCAAAAAGTTTGGTAGATATGGAACAGCCAAAAGCATGCCAACAACAGCGGTTAGTAAAATAAGCGAAACAACCTTTAATTTACATAACGCTAATAGGTCCTTAACTGCGGGCAAGCTTGTCATTGTCCTATCCTATCCTGGAGTACTTAAGAAGGCGCTTAAGATCTTTTAAAACAAATTTAATATTAATGTCTTCAGGCTTGTAATAGAGCATAAAGTTGCCTATAGGGTCAATTAAATAAATAGCATTGTCAGGAAACCTAGAAAGATTATCGTCAAGCCTTTCACTAGTAATTTTTGCTTTGATTAAGTTCTCATCAATGATCTTTGGTGATGAACCATCTTTAGTAATAAGCATTCTTTGAATTCGTCGCATATCCATATTTATAAGGGTGCGAATAGTCTTTATATCAGCAACTGCTTTATCACAGACACTGTCGCAGCTGCTCGCAACATAAACGATGGTCCATATGCCGTCTAAAGAAGCGTCACCTTCAATTTCAATATCTGAGGCATCAGTGGCGATTACAGGGCGGACCAACTCCCCATAATTAGTCGTACTTTTACTAAAATAGCTTGGGTTTAAATAAAAAAACAGAGTGCCAAGAGCAATAGGCAATATAAATAATGCCAATAACGCCCAAAATTCTTTTTTTACAGTCATTACAGTCCTAGAATCAAAACTGCGTAATGATACGCTGTTGAGTCTCAAAACTCAATATTCTATAGCCTAACTTTAATGCCTCTATCGTGCATTGATTGTTTAGCCTCTCCTATAGTATATTCACCAAAATGAAAAATGCTTGCCGCTAGAACAGCATCTGCACCGCCATCTATTACGCCTTCGGATAAATGCGACAACTTACCAACGCCTCCAGATGCAATTACAGGGACAGAAACTGCATCCGATATTGCTCTAGTAAGGGCAATATCAAACCCATCCTTTGTTCCATCTCTGTCCATAGAGGTTAATAAAATCTCGCCTGCACCTGCATCTCCCTGGGTCATTTTTATAGCCCACTCAATAGCGTCAATCCCAGTTGGCTTGCGCCCCCCATGAGTAAATATTTCCCATTTTGCCGGATCATTAGAAACTCGTTTAGCATCAATTGCAATAACAATGCATTGAGATCCAAAAGTTCTAGAGAGTTCGTTGATTAGTCCAGGATTAAAGATTGCAGCAGAATTAACGGCCACCTTATCAGCACCAGCCTTCAGCATTGCTCGAACATCCTCAGCTTTACGAATACCTCCCCCCACAGTCAGCGGAATAAAGACCTGTTCAGCAATTTTCTCAACCATATGTATAGTAGTATCTCGGCCCTCGTGCGACGCTGTAATGTCAAGAAAGGTAATCTCATCAGCGCCCTCAATATCGTAACGCTTTGCAACTTCAACAGGGTCGCCTGCGTCTTTAATATCAACAAATTGAACGCCTTTTACAACGCGTCCATCTCGGACATCAAGACATGGAATGATTCTCTTTGCTAAGCTCATATGAAACAATTTTACCGCATAAAGATATCTGTTTTTTAGTAAGCTGGTTTACCCTTATAAGCTAAATACAGTAGCCAGACTTTACATTAGGTTTTAGAGGGCCCTATAGGTATAATTGCGCCCTATGGCTTCAAAAAAACAATGCTTCTTATGAGCGAAAAACTACCTCCAAAACATATAGCCATTATTATGGATGGCAATGGTCGGTGGGCAAAATCAAAACACCTTCCTCGCTCTAGTGGACACCAAAGGGGCGTTCGAAGTGTTCGAAAAATTGTCAAGCATTGTGCAAAAATAGGTGTTAACACCTTAACCCTTTTTGCGTTTAGCAGCGAAAATATGAAGCGCTCCGATGAAGAGATTAGCGTACTTTTTAAGCTTTTCTTAACTGTACTTAAAAGCGAAACCAAAAAACTCAAAGACAACAATATTAAACTCAAAATTATTGGCGACCTTTCTGTTTTTACACCAGAAATTCAATCCTTGGCTGAAGATGCTCAAGAGCAACTTCAAAGTAATAATGGACTAAACCTTGTTATCGCTGCAAACTATGGCGGACAATGGGACATCACTGAAGCTGCAAAAAAAATTGCCGAACAAGCCTCGACTGGCAGGCTTAATCCTCAAGACATCGACCCTGCTTTATTTCAGAAATACACCTCTTTGGCAAAATACCCTCGAGCTGATTTATTGATTCGCACTAGTGGCGAGGTAAGAATAAGTAATTTTTTACTCTGGGATATTGCATATAGCGAGCTCTACTTCTGCGATACATTGTGGCCTGACTTTGATGAAGATTGTCTTAATCTTGCCATTGAAAGCTTCCATTCACGCGATCGACGCTTTGGCAAAAGAAATGGCAACACATAATGCTACTTAAAAGACTAATAACTGCTGCACTTCTAGGCCCTCTTGTTATTATGGGAGTATTAGTTTCAAATCAAAACCAATTTGTAGGAGTTCTTATAGTGATTCTTATAATTGCGTCGTGGGAATTCTGTAGCCTTATAAAAATAAAATCTATAGCTGGAAAGGCTGCGTTCATCATGCTAGCTATTGCTATAACTTATTTTTTAAAAAACGAACCATCACTCCTGAGGCCAGTTTTAATTGCCTCGTCACTTTGGTGGATTATTGCATTATATTGGACCCTTACTTTTCCAAAGCATGGCCGGTATTTAGATAACGCCTTATCTATAAAACTAGTTAACGGACTGTTTTTTTTAGTTCCAATGGCTTTAGCACTAATCGCGCTTCATAAAAACAATACCTCACTAGTTTTGCTGCTCCTTGCTCTGATATGGGCGGCAGATATTGGGGCTTATTTCGCTGGCAATGCTTTTGGTAAAAATAAGCTTTGTCCTAATGTTAGTCCTGGAAAAACCATTGAAGGTGCCTTAGGTGGAATTATTTTATCTCTTGTAGTTGGCGCTTTATATGTTTTGATAACAACCGACAAGCCCACTCTTGAAAACTACTTTAACTTCGGAGTTTTATCACTAATTGTTTCTTTGGTCTCGATTCTTGGTGATTTATTCGAAAGCATCCTTAAGCGTATAGCAGACGTAAAGGATAGCGGAAAAATTCTTCCTGGACACGGTGGGCTTCTTGACAGAATAGATAGTCTAACCTGTGCAGCACCAGTCTTTTTTCTTTTGTTTAGTTTTTTAATATGAAGAAAGTTTCTATATTAGGCGCAACTGGCTCGATCGGCCTCAATACAATTGAGGTCATTTCACGTCATCCAGATAAATACAAAATCTTTGCCTTAAGCGCAAACAAAAGTTGGCAAAAAATGCTGCTACTTTGCAAAACACATATGCCGACTTATGCTGTACTAATTGATCCTGATGCTGCTGAAAGTTTACGAAAAACAGCGCCCGAAGGGGTGACCGTTTTGTCTGGTGAGAATGCTCTCATAAAAATAGCCTCTCATAAAGAAGTTGATTACGTCATGGCTGCAATTGTTGGCAGCGCAGGAATGGCGTCCACTTTAGCAGCAGTAGATGCTGGCAAAAGAGTTATGTTGGCTAACAAAGAGTCATTAGTCCTAGCAGGTGATTTGCTAATAAATGCTACTAAAAAATCTGGTGCCGAGTTAATTCCAGTAGACTCTGAGCATAGTGCAATCTTCCAATGCCTACAAGGAGGAATTGATGGACTCAAAAAAATACAGCTAACTGCCTCAGGTGGCCCATTTCTTAAAACGCCTATTCATGAACTTAAGCATGTCACCCCAGAGCAGGCATGCCAACACCCTAACTGGACAATGGGGGAAAAAATTTCTGTTGACTCTGCAACAATGATGAATAAAGGGCTTGAGGTTATTGAGGCAAACTTTCTTTTTGGATTAAACTCAAATCAAATTGAGGTGGTTATTCACCCTCAAAGCATTATTCATTCCTTCGTTTATTTTAATGATGGAAGTGTTTTGTCTCAGCTAGGCTTGCCAGACATGAGAAGCGCAATATCATATGCGCTTTCTTACCCTGAACGACAAGATTCCGGAGTAGGAGATCTTGACCTAACCAAGCAAGAGTCACTCGAATTTATATCACCTAATATGGCCATCTTTCCCTGCCTAGGTCTTGCCTATGAGGCCCTAAAACAAGGGAAAAATGCTCCTGGCACCCTCAATGCAGCCAACGAGATTGCAGTTGAAGCTTTTCTTGGGAATAAAATTGGCTTTCTTGATATTAGCAAAACCATAGAAAAAACGCTTTTGGATACTCCTGTATCCAATGTTGACACACTTGCAAGAGTTGTGGAAAATGACCAGCTTTCTCGTCAAATAGCAAGATCTGTTATTGAATCAAGTGCTTAATAATAAACTACTATTCTTGTGTAGGCCTTTTTTGCTTACCTTTTTCTTGCTGTTCTCAGCTTTAACTTCTCCATCTATGGCAGATGGAAGGCATGACTTTAGTTTTGAAGTATCAAGAGGCGATGCTTTTTATAAGTTTTTCTTTAGTACAGGACTTTCTGGATCACTCTTAACAAAGCTAATGACTTCTGACGAAAGAGCCCAGAGACTGAATAATATTTTTCCTGGCGATAAATTTAGAATAACTCTCGATAACAGGCACAATCTAGAACAAATTATATTTAGTCCTATAAATTCAAACCCTTTATTTATATCGTATGAAAATAAAAAATTTCGTTTCGATAGGGTTAATGCTCAGCCCACTGGAGGCTTAACACACACATTAATAACGATTAATAAGTCTCTTAACTATGATGCAAAAAAAGCTGGCATTGAAGCCGAAGTTACAAAAATGATGGTGGATAATTTTTCATGGGAAATAGACTTCAGTAGAGACCTAAGAAAGGGCGACAAGTTTATTCTTTCATGGGACGGAGAGAAAACGCCTTGTGCTATGATTTATATTGGTGGAAAAAGAACCATTGCACTTTTTGCTTACAAAAATTCTCTTGGTGAAAAAAAATACTTCACCTCAAAAGGAGCGACGCTTAACGATACATTTGGCTTTGCTCCTGCCAAATATGATCGAATTAGCTCAGGATTTCAAAAAAGCCGCTACCACCCAACCCTTAGAGTTTATCGCTCTCATAGAGGAACCGACTTTGCCGCTCCTTCAGGCACACCAGTTCACTCCACTGCAAAAGGCATTGTCAAATATACGGCTACATTAACAGGCTATGGAAATGTAGTTTACTTAAAGCATGGCTCAGAATATTTAACTGTTTATGCACACCTATCAAAGTTTGCAAAGGGCCTAAAGTCTGGAGACAAGGTCTCGAAAGGACAATTGATTGGGTATGTTGGAAGCACTGGTCAATCAACTGGGCCACATTTACATTATGAGCTTCGAATTAACGGCGTTCACCAAGACGCAGAAAAAGTGAGGCCACCCAAACAGTCTTTTGTACCAAGCAACAAAATGTCAGAATTTCAAGCTCGAGCAAAACAAGTGCTCATAGACTTAGGAGTATAGTAAGACTTTTCAGAGCCATGCCTTTTAACAAGGTCACATCACCAATACATTCGATTAAAATAAAAACTTTATACTATTTAAGGTGGAGATGCAGTCTCTTGTAAAGGCTAACTTAAGCTTGCCACTTCTTCATCGAGGCAAGGTCAGGGATATTTTCGATATCGACGAAAACTACATGTTGATTGTAACAACCGACCGTCTTTCTGCTTTTGACGTTGTTTTTGATCAGCCTATCCCAGATAAAGGGAAAATTCTTACTTCCATAGCGAACTACTGGTTTAATAAGACAGATCACATTATTCAAAACCATCTATCCAGTATAGGGCTTGAAGATGTTTTATCGAAAGAAGAGGCTGAAGCGCTTCATGGTCGTGCGATTGTCGTTAAGAAGCTTAAACCTATAGCAATTGAGGCTGTAGTTAGAGGTTATTTAATTGGCTCTGGTTGGAAAGAATACAACTCAACAGGATCTGTTTGTGGGATTTCACTTCCGCCTCAAATGCGTCTTGCCGAAAAACTCGAGAGCCCTCTTTATACACCCTCTTCAAAAGCGGCGGTTGGGGAGCATGATGCTAACATTTCGTTCAATGAAACTGAGAATATAGTTGGCAGTGAAATTGCAACTCAAATAAAAAAAATAAGTCTTAGCATATATAATTTTGCCGCCGAACACGCGCTTAATTGTGGCATTATTATTGCTGACACAAAGTTTGAATTTGGCCTAGACTCAGAAAATCAATTAACACTAATGGATGAGGTTTTGACACCTGACTCTTCAAGATTTTGGTCTCTGTCAGACTATGCTCCTGGCATAAGCCCTAATAGCTATGATAAACAAATTATTAGAGATTACCTAGAAGCTCTTGACTGGAACAAGGCTCCACCAGCGCCAATTATTCCTGATGAAATTATGATTCAAACTGCTGACAAATACCGCAATATTCAAACAATGCTATGCAATTAAGTGGGCACGTACAAGCAATGAATACCTCTCTGGTAGATGGAGATGCCTACTATCAACTCCCAGTTGGTGAAGAAAAAATCGATATGAATGCTCTTTTAGGGCAACGAATTGAGTTGAAATATAATGATGCAATAAATTGTGCTAATTGTGGAAGAAAAACCAAAAAGAGCTGGCAAGGGGGCTACTGTTATCCCTGTTTCATTTCGCTAGCAAGGTGTGATATGTGCATAATGAAGCCTGAGGAATGTCACTTTCACTTAGGAACCTGCAGAGAGCCAGAATGGGGACTAGGCTACTGTTTTCAACCCACTGTTGTTTATCTCGCAAACACTGCTAAAGTAAAAGTCGGTATCACTAATAAAGAAAGAACTCATAGTCGCTGGATTGAACAGGGTGCGGTTTCTGCACTACCGATACTTGAAGTAAAATCACGCCGAGACTCTGGCACGATTGAGGTCGCTTTAAAGAGCTATATTGCGGATAGAACAAACTGGCGAAACATGTTAAAAAATGAAGTTGAGTTATCAGATCTTCCTTCTTTAAAGGCATCATTATTAAGTGAAATTTCAGATGAGATTGACGAGACTGGCGCCATAAGGCTCCCCGACGATGTCGTAAATATCAACTACCCTGTGCTAAAATACCCCACCAAGGTTGTCTCTTTAAACTTTGACAAAACGCCCTCTATTTCAGGCGTTTTAGAGGGCATTAAAGGCCAATATTTATTACTAGACAGTGGTGTACTCAATATAAGAAAGTTTAGCTCGTATCATCTAACACTCTCTACTTGAATACACTTAATAACTAAGCTATAAAGAATGAATGAGAATTTTGCAAGCTATTCGAAGCATTCGTGCGATGTTTAAGGAAGATGGTGTTATATGATTACCTCTGCTGACCAATTTAAAAATGAAAAAAATAAGCGCCTAACCTTGCTTGGGATGTCGGGGGTAGGCAAGACGCGTCTTGCAAAACTTATTGGAGAAGGAGGGGATTGGTTCCATTTTTCGGGCGACTATAGAATTGGTGCAACCCACTTAAAAGATGCGATCATTGACAATATAGCTCTAAAAATGAAGAAAGACTCTTGGCTTAAACCTTTACTTGAAAACAACTCTATAAGTGTGAATAGCCAGGTTACTTTTGACAACCTAGAGCCAATCTCTACGTTTCTTGGTAAGGTTGGAAACCCTGAGGAAGGCGGACTTCCAATCGATGAATTTATTCGCCGCCAAAGTCTCTTTCTAGAAGCAGAAGTAAAGGCCATGTATGAGGTTCCTCGGTTTATAAACCAGTCTCAAGAAGAAGGTTATGCCCACTTTATAAATGATGCAGGGGGAAGTCTTTGCGAGCTGGACGATGAAAAACTTTATAAGCTTCTGTCAGAAAAAACTCTAATTGTTTATATTAAAACGAGCAAGGAAACTGAGCGTAAACTTATTGATCGAGCTAAAAGGCGACCTAAGCCAATGTACTACAACCCCAACTTCTTTAAAAAGTCTCTTCAGTCCTACTTAAAAGAAAATAATCTAAGTTACGCTGCTCAAATTAATCCAGACGCCTTTGTGGGCTGGGTTTTTCCTAAACTGGTTGCAGACAGACTTAAAAAGTATGAGTCGCTCGCAAGTAAATACGGCTGTACAATAAAAAGCGACGAGCTTCATGATTGTGGTTCAGCAAAAGATGTTATTAACCTAATCTCTAACGCGTTGAAATAACATGCCATTAATAGCCCACTCAAAACTACCTTCATTTAAACGCCTAAAAAATCAAGGTGAAACAATTCTTTCCAAAGATAGGGCAGAACATCAGGTCATTAGAGAGCTTCATATTGGTCTTTTAAACATGATGCCAGATGCGGCTCTAGAGGCCACTGAACGACAGTTTTTTCGTTTGGTTGGCCATTCTAATCAGATTGCTCAGTTTTATATGCACCCTTTTTCTCTTTCTAGTATTAAAAGAGGTCCAAAAGCGTCAGAGCACTTAAAAACATACTATAAAACTTTTGAAGAAATTAAATCTCAAGGCCTTGATGCGCTAATTATTAGTGGCGCCAATGTTTCTCATCCTGATCTTCAGCGCGCCCCATTTTATGAACAACTTAAAGAAGTTGTGGATTGGTCTTATGAGAATGTAACCTCAACATTATGCTCTTGCTTAGCAACGCATGCAGTTTTAGAATTTAAATATGGGCAAAAACGCCAGCCAGTTGGAGCAAAGCACTGGGGGGTTTTTCCGCATAACGTTGTTAATAGAAAACACCCTCTTGTTAAGGGCGTCAATACTCGTTTTGACATACCACACTCTCGGTTTAATGAAATTTCTGAATTACAGTTTGCCAAAGCAGAAGTGGAAGTTTTAGCTAAAAGCTCTATTGGGGTTCACTTGGCGGTAAGTCCTGACCTTTTTAGGATTGTTTTTTTTCAGGGCCATCCTGAGTATGACGCCATTAGTCTTCTGAAGGAATACAAGAGAGAAGTTGCTCTATATCTTGAAAATAATGGCACTGAATATCCTCCAATTCCAAGCAATTACCTATCGTTACAAAGTCAAGCTATTCTAAATGAATACCGAACAAAGCTTGACTCCAAAAAAGCATCGATTGCGGACTTTCCTGAAGCTCTGATTGCAAATAGGCTTGACAACACATGGCACGACAGCGCTAATGCGATTATTAATAACTGGATTGGCTGCGTATACCAAACAACCAATGAAGATATTACCAAACCCTTTATGGATGGGGTTGATCCAACCAACCCTCTTAAGTTAAAGAAGTGACAGAACTGGCCGAAGAGCTTTTAGGCTGGTTTCAAGAAAACGGAAGAAAAAACCTCCCTTGGCAATCTAAGCCCCCTAATATCTATCATGTTTGGTTGTCAGAAATTATGCTTCAGCAGACGCAGGTTTCTACTGTCATTGATTACTTTAATAATTTTATAGCAAATTTTCCAGATATAGTCGCCCTTGCTAATGCAGATGAAGATGCCGTTTTAGCGTCATGGGCTGGGCTAGGATACTACAGCCGAGCAAGAAATCTCCACAAAAGCTCTAAGATAATTTTAACTACGCATAGTGGGGTTTTTCCAACTAACTACTCAGACTTGCTGGCTCTTCCAGGAATTGGAGAGTCAACTGCCGGCGCCATCTTGTCATTAGCTTGTAACCAACCTATTCCAATTCTTGATGGCAATGTTAAGAGAGTCTTGGCCAGATATCACAAGGTTTCTGGCCATTACAGCTCTAGTAGAGTGATAAAAGAATTATGGGGTCTTGCCAAGCAACACACCCCTAAGGTTCAAAATTCAAACTACACTCAAGCAATTATGGACTTAGGTGCGACTGTTTGCACCATAAGAAAGCCTCGCTGCACAAAGTGTCCAATATCGAGGCGTTGTGAAGCTAGGCTTTGCAACGAACAAGAACGCTTCCCAACAAAAAAAATAAAAACGATCAAACCTGAAAAATCAGCTGCATTCTTAGTCTTCCTGAACGAAAAGGGTGATGTCTACCTAGAAAAAAGACCCAATAAGGGAATCTGGGGAGGGCTATGGAGTCTTGTTGAGTGTATTGACAATGATATTGAAATAGGCGCAATGGTTAAAAAACACAACATAGGTGCCACTATAGCGCGCTCACTTTCCAGCTTTAAGCATAGCTTTAGTCATTACGATTTGTGGGTTAGGCCAATTATTGTTAGCTCCCCAGGAGGCGTTAATGGGTATTATCAAGTTAAAGGGCTATCTCTAGGCTTGCCAGTCCCCACTAAAAAAATACTATTGGCGCTTGATTCAGTTAATAAGCCTTAAAGCTATGAGTAAAATAGCACCATGGAACTAATTCGCGGCCTTCACAATCTTAAAAACCAGACTGGATGCGCTCTAACTATTGGCAACTTTGATGGAGTCCACGCAGGCCATCAAGAAATTATTAAAAAGCTAGTCTCAACGGCAAAAAATCTAAACGTACCATCGCTTGTGGTTTCATTTTCTGTCACTCCTGAGTCTTTTTTTGGCCGTCCTAAAGCAAGACTGAGTAGCTTTAGGGATAAACACTTATATCTTAAATCGTTGGGTGTAGACAAACACCTATTAATAAGATTTAACAAGTCTTTTTCCCAAATAAGCGCTCACTCCTTTATTGAAGACGTTCTCGTTAAAAAAATTAAAGCTAAGTATTGCTATGTTGGTGATGACTTCCGTTTTGGAAAAGATCGCCTAGGGGATTGTAATATGCTTCAAGAGCACTCAATTGACCATGGTTTTACTGTTGAAATAGTTGATGGTGTGGGTATTGATAATCAGCGTGTTAGTAGCTCTGCAATTAGAAAGCTGCTTTCCTCAGGGGATTTTCAAACCGCAGAAAAACTTCTAGGAAGGCCTTTTGCAATTAGCGGTCGTGTTGCCCATGGCGACAAACAAGGTAGAACGATTGGCTTTCCAACAGCCAATATAAGCATTAGGCGAAAGCTTAGTCCAGTTCTAGGAGTGTTTAGCGTTCTAATTAGGATAAATAACATTACCTATAAGGGCGTCTGTAATGTTGGCAAAAGGCCTACACTTGGAGGGCTTAAAGTTCTTCTAGAGGTCTTCATTTTTGACTTTAATCAAGAAATATACGGTAGTCGCGTTACCGTTTTTTTTAAACAAAAATGCAGAGAAGAAACAAAATTCAATTCCCTTGAAGAACTAAAAAATCAAATTGAAAAAGACGTTAAAAATAGTAAGCAGTACTTTAAAGATGCTAGTTTCGATTAGTCAATTTAAGCAACGCCATGGAGGTGTAACCGGCATTTTTTTGTAATCTAGAGCTCTCTCCTCAATCCTTATAGATGCCCACCTCAATGGTAACCGATTGAACTTGCGGGTGTTTTTGTTGAAGTTGATTGGTTAAATCCTCAACAATATGATCAATACGCCTTACCGTAGCAAATACTGCAGAACGCTCATCCCTCAGTTCGATATTTTCTGATATTTGCGCCCTTTCTCGCTCAATGTCGGCTTGGATATTGTCTATTAAGGCTTCCTCTCTCACTTCGACCTCGGCAACAAGAACAATGTTGTTTTCATCCATCACAATGGATTTAACGTCGTGGCAAAGCTCGACCTCACTGTGCTCTTTACAAATACTTGTAAAGGACTCTTCAATTTCCAGGTGTCGAATATCAGACAGATAAATCATATTTACCCTACCCAAAAACACAGCTGCAACGCCTAGTAAAACGGCAATTAGAGAGGAAAACAGAATATCCCAAAGTGGGTCGCCAGTGATATAAGAAAGAGAAATACCAATGATTGCCAGCAAAATACCAAACATCGCGATACTGTCTTCGAGGATCATCGCTACCAACGTTGGATCTTTGGCCTCAGATATATATTGCACAACAGAAATATCAATGTCTTTGGTTCTTTGACGAAACTCATTGATCGCCACACGCCAAGCATTGCCCTCAATCACAAAGGACGCGCTCAGAACAATAAATGCCAACAGTATGCCGCTAATATTGAAATTAAGGATGTTGATACTGACAGCCTCAACCTCTGCCTCGCCCATAATTGAGTAGGAGTGGTAAGCATGGTACAAGCCCAGGCCTGAGCCTATTGAGAAAAGTCCAATGGCTGACCATAAATTCCAAATAAACTTTTTTTGGTGATGGCCGAAAGCGTAATCTTGGTCGGGTGCTTTTTCACTGGCGATTAAACCAAATAATAAAAACAACTGGTTCAGGGTATCCATTAACGAGTGAATAGCTTCATTCATCATTGAAGCTGAAGTTGACACAAATGCAGAGCCGAACTTTAGTAAAGTAACTACGGCATTACTGACTATACCGACGACGACAATTTTTTTACTGCCTGATGACACATTAGCTCCTTGACTTTTTGTTATTTACACACTTTATTTGTGAAGCAAAACTCATAAATGAAAGTCTATCTCATCTGGGGTTATTTTTGCAATATTTTCTGTATTTATGGATAGAATATATCTAACCTTCCTTAAGTTAAGAGCCTCCAAGAAAGATCAAGGCCTGCAAAAAAAGGCACTACTGTAGTGTTTGCAAAGTCATAGCTATCTTGAACTTTCCATGTGGTCTTTTCTAAAGTAATTTTTTCTTTATTACGGGGTAAGTCATAAAAATCTGGTCCAAAAATAGACGAAAACCCTTCAAGCTTTTCTATTGAGTTATTCCTATCAAAGGCTTCTGCATAAAGCTCAATTGCAGCATGAGCGCTAAAGATGCCCGCACATCCACATGCAGATTCTTTCTGGTGCTGGTCATGGGGCGCTGAGTCTGTACCTAAGAAAAACTTTGGGTTTCCTGAGGTAGCTGCTGTTATCAAAGAATCCTGATGAGGGTATTGTCTTTTTAAGACAGGCAAACAGTAGTAATGTGGTTTAATTCCCCCAACGAGCATGTGATTTCTATTGGCCAGTAGGTGGTGAGGGGTAATTGTAGCGGCTATATTTTTTTCACTTTCGACAATGAAGTCAACAGCGTCTTTTGTTGTAATGTGCTCAAGAACAATCTTTAACTCAGGAAAGTCTTTTATAACCTTGCTAAGGGTTGTGTCAATAAACACAGCCTCTCGGTCAAAAATATCTATATTGGAATCAGTCGCCTCGCCATGAACAAGAAGAGGCATGCCTTCCTTCTGCATAGACTCTAGCGCTGGATAGATGCTATTTAGATTTGTAACCCCATTTTCAGAATTAGTTGTTGCGCCCGCTGGATATAATTTTGCCGCATACACTTCTTGGGTGTTGCTTGCCTCAACAATTTCAGCCTTGGTTGTTCTGTCTGTAAGATAAAGAACCATGAGAGGATTGAAGCTAGTCCCTTTTGGCAACGCCCTCATAATTTCTTCGCGATAGGCTTTCGCCTGAACGGAATTTTTTACTGGCGGAGAAAGGTTGGGCATAATAATCGCCCTCCCCATTTGTGCAGCGCTCATTCCAACAATTGACTTCATTGCATCGCCATCTCTGAGATGCAGGTGCCAATCATCGGGTTTAGTTAGCGTTACTGCAGTCATATGCCTATTGGCGCCTCTTTAAAAGTAAAGCATTTAACCATGACAGTGCTTATATTTTTTTCCAGAGCCGCAAGGGCATGGCTCATTCCTTCCAACTTTTTTAGGTTTTACTGGTCGTCTTGTTGCTGCAGAGGGCTGAACTACTGAGCTTTTATTCTGAATAGCAACATTCTTGCTCTGCGGATTTTCGGCTCTTGGTGTTTCTTCAGGATTGCTATTTTTTTGTCCTGTATCTACACTGCACAAAGCTTTAACCATTTCAATGTTAATAACCTCAAGCAAAAGAGTGAACATTGAAAAAGACTCTCGTTTAAATTCTTGTACTGGGTTTTTTTGGCCGTATCCACGCAAATTAACGCTTTGCCTCAAATGGTCCATAACTGAAAGATGCTCTTTCCAATGGTGGTCCAGCGCTCTTAGCATAACCGCTTTTTCAAAGACCCTCATTGTCTCACTTCCAATTGTATTTTCCTTTGCCTCATGAGCTAATGCCAGATCCTCCAAGACAGTCTTTAATAATTCATCGACATCGAGGCCATCGTCTATACGTTGCTGTATTGGTATATCGGAACCATAGTCTAGAATTAAAGCACTATGGAGCCCCTCTACGTCCCAGTCCTCTTCAAGCACCTGCGGAGAAATATACTCAGCAAATAGGTCGCTAATGACGCTTTCTCTAATAATTTCATAGCGATCTTTAACGTCATCAGTTCCCATTAATTCGTCTCTTAACTGATAAATTACCTTGCGCTGGTCATTAGCCACATCGTCATACTCAAGAAGGTGCTTACGGGCATCGTAGTGCATCCCTTCAACCTTTTTCTGGGCATTTGCAATTGTCTTGTTTAGCCAACTATGTTCTAGCGCCTCCCCCTCTTTCATGCCTAATTTTTTCATCATGCTGGCGGTTTTTTCAGAGGCAAAAATTTTCATCAGGCTGTCCTCTAAAGACAAATAAAATCGCGTCGACCCTATATCTCCTTGCCTGCCAGAGCGTCCACGTAGCTGGTTATCTACACGCCTAGACTCATTGCGCTCAGTGCCAATAATATGAAGGCCTCCTGAACTAATAACCCTTTCATGTTTTTCTTTCCACGTGTTCTTTTCAGGCTCAGTGGCTTCTTCTGGCAGCCTTCCGCCCAAGACAATGTCTGTTCCTCTTCCTGCCATGTTCGTTGAAATCGTAACGGCCCCTGGCGCTCCAGCATTTGCAATAATTTCTGCTTCGCGTTGATGTTGCTTGGCATTAAGAACCTCGTGCTTAATGTTGTGTTTCTTAAGTAGAGCTGAAACGCCTTCTGAACTTTCAATGCTGCTTGTGCCAACTAAAACTGGCTGTTGTTTTTTTTGACATTCTTGAATATCAGTGACTACAGCGTCAAGCTTTTCGCCCATTGTGCCGTATATTAGGTCTGAGTTGTCAATACGGAAAGATTTTGTATTGGGTGGAACCACAACAACCTCTAGCCCATAGATATCATGAAGCTCTGATGCCTCTGTTTCAGCAGTACCCGTCATGCCTGCTAGTTTTTCATAGAGCCTAAAGTAGTTCTGATAAGTTATAGCGGCTAATGTTTGGTTTTCTTTCTTAATGCTAACGTTTTCCTTGGCTTCAATTGCTTGATGGAGGCCTTCTGACCATCTTCTGCCCTCCATGGTTCTGCCTGTAAACTCATCTACAATGACAACCTCGTCATCTTTAACTATATAGTCAATATTTTTTTGAAATAAAATATGGGCGCGTAAGGCTGATATTAAGTGTCCCATCAAAATTATATTGCTAGCGTCATAAAGACTTGAGCCTTCGGCTAAGGCGCCTGCCTCAATTAACATATCTTCGGCCTTAACATGCCCGTCGTCTGACAGGTAAACCTGCTTATGCTTTTCATCAACAGTGTAGTCGCCTGGCTCTATAACCACAACTTCTTTTCCCTCTCCTGTCTCTGTTTGAAGTGTAAATTTAGGAATCATCTTGTCTATCGCCCTATACACCTCTGCGTGGTCGTCTGTTGGACCAGATATAACTAGCGGAGTTCTGGCTTCGTCAATTAGGATCGAATCAACCTCATCGATAATTGCATAGTTTAAGGCTTTTTGTGTTTTTTGCTCTTGGGAAAAAGCCATGTTGTCTCTAAGATAATCAAAGCCAAGCTCATTATTAGTTGCGTAGGTAATGTCGCAAGCGTAGGCCGCTTTTTTTTCTTCGCTAGACATTCCTGAAATCGCTGTTCCAACCTGAAGGCCCAAAAATGAAAACACCTTGCCCATCCATTCAGCGTCTCGTTTTGCAAGATAATCATTAACAGTCACAATGTGAACGCCTTTCCCAGCTAATGCATTAAGGTATGCAGGCAGGGTTGCTACTAGCGTTTTTCCTTCTCCTGTACCCATTTCAGAAATACTGCCCTCATTCAGAACCATTCCTCCAATGAGCTGCACATCATAGTGCCTTAAGCCAAGAGATCTTTGGCTTGCCTCCCTAACAACAGCAAAAGCTTCGGGCAAAATATCATCTAGCGTCTCTTTGCTATTAAGTCTTTCTCTAAACTGATTGGTCTTATCAGCAAGATCCTGGTCACTAAGCGACTGCATCTGAGACTCAAAAGAGCTCGTCTTTGCCACAAGTCCAGTATACTTTTTTATAAGTCGTTCGTTGTTAGACCCAAGGACTTTTGATAAAACATTATTTATAATACTCATGTAACAAAAAACAATAGTTAATAAAACTGGGCTATTTTCTCATATATGCAAGATAAAACAACTACAAACCTTACAAATTTTAAGCCGGCAGGAGGTTTGGGCTCGTTGTTTGAAAAAGCAAAAATGCATAATCATTTAAATTCACTCTTTCAAAAGGAGCTTCCCTCAAAGCTTAATGGCCTTACGTTGTGTTTAGTTGAGGAACAAAGCGTGACTTTATTAGCGACAAATGCCTCTGTAGCATTCCGCGCTGAGAAACAACGAAAGGCCCTGCTGTCGATCGTTCAGCAAGTGGACGGACTATCGAATGCCAAATCAGTTTCAATAATAATTGAAAAAAGCAAATAATAGTCAGTGTGTGTCGTTTTTTGCTTTTAAATATCGGTCATTTACATTATAATAGTGCGGTTTTTTACCTAATTATCTTTCAAAATTTTTATGTCCGAACAAACAATAGACTTAAAGAAAAGGCGCTTTTTAACCAAGGCAACTAGCGTGGTTGGCGCTGTAGGTGTTGGCTTTGTGGCCTGGCCTTTTTTGTCAACATGGAAGCCTTCAGCAAAAACAAAGGCTGCTGGTGCGCCTATTGATATTGATATTTCAAAGCTTGAAGCGGGCCAACTTGTTCGTGTTTTATGGCGCAAAAAACCCGTTTGGATTTTTATGCGTGACGAAAAAGCGCTTGACGCTCTTAACTCAGATGGGCTCATTAAGAGTCTCGACGATCCTGATGGGACAGGCAACTCTAAAAACCAACAGCCCAGCTACGTAACGTCTAATTTTAGATCTATCAAAAATAAAGAAAGTGTTGCGGTCATTGTAGGTGTTTGTACACACCTAGGGTGTTCGCCTACTTATCGTCCAGAACCAGGCGCTGCCGACCTTGGAGGTGATAGCTGGAAGGGCGGCTTTTATTGCCCATGTCATGGCTCAAAATTTGACCTAGCTGGAAGAGTTTATGCAGGCGTTCCTGCCCCTACTAATCTAGTTATCCCTCCTTACCGATACGTGACTGACTCACTTATTCGTATTGGTGTAGACCCAGAAATTACATAAAAGCAAATTATGAAAAATAAACAAAGCTGGATAGACCAACGATTTCCTCTAACTAAGGTTTTTAACGAGCATTTAGCAGAATACTACACGCCAAGAAACTTTAATCTTTGGTACTTTTTTGGTGGGCTTGCAATGCTAATGCTTGGTATGCAATTAGTTACAGGGATTTTTCTAACCATGCACTATAAACCTGACTCGGCTTATGCTTTTGCCTCTGTTGAATATATTATGAGAGATGTTGAATGGGGTTGGCTAATACGCTATCTTCACTCAGTAGGTGCTTCGGCATTTTTTGTCGTAATTTATCTTCACATGTATCGCGCCCTTCTTTATGGCTCTTACAAAGGCCCGAGGGAATTAATATGGATACTGGGAATGTTGCTTTATGTTGCTCTAATGGCGGAGGCTTTTTTTGGTTATGTTTTGCCATGGGGACAAATGTCGTTTTGGGGCGCACAAGTAATTATCTCTTTGTTTGGCTCGGTTCCAGTTATTGGCCCTGACCTTTTGGTTTGGCTTTTAGGGGATTATGCAGTAGGAGATGCCGCCTTAAATCGATTCTTTTCTTTACATGTAATCGCACTGCCTCTTATTTTAGTTGTGCTTGTCTTCTTACATATCGTCGCACTTCATACTGTTGGCTCTAACAACCCAGATGGCATTGAAATAAAGAAAAACAAAGACAAAGACGGAATACCTAAGGATGGAATTCCTTTTCACCCCTATTACACCGTAAAAGATATTATGGGTGTGGTCGCATTTTTATGGTTGCTTTGTGCCGTAGTATTCTACGCGCCTGCCCTTAATGGGTACTTCCTTGAGCATGCAAACTTCATTGAAGCAAACCCACTTAAAACCCCAGAGCATATTGTGCCGGCATGGTACTTAACGCCGTTCTACTCAGTTCTAAGGGCTATTCCGCCGATGTTCGGATCACAGTTTCCGGGCGTTTTAGCAATGGGAGCGGCGATAGTAATCTTGTTTGCTTTGCCGTGGCTAGATAGAAGCCCTGTTAAATCTATTCGTTACCGCAGTCCTATATATAAATGGGCGCTTGGTGTCTTTGTTATTAGTTTTATTATGTTAGGGTGGCTTGGTGTACAGCCGGTAACGCCCTTAAACGTCCTGTTAGCTCGTGTTTTCACAGCTCTATATTTTGCATTTTTTATTTTAATGCCTTGGTACACCTCAATAGGGAAAACCAAAGAAGTGCCAGAAAGGGTTACGGGGTAGTTTATGAAAACTAGCACTATACTAAATCTAGCTCTATCACTAATCGTTATTTCGTTTAATGTTCATGCTTCTAGCAAGGTTCACCTAGATCATGCAAACACCGACATATCAAATACGGCCTCACTTCAAAATGGCGCAAAACTCTTTATGAACTATTGCTCTGGATGTCATGCCATTAGCTTTATGCGATACAATCGCATAGGAGAAGATCTAGGGCTCAGTGACGAATTAGTTGCTGAAAATTTAATGTTTGCTGGCAACAAGCCTGGCGAAACAATTACAACTGCAATGCCAGAAGATGCTGCAGCAAAATGGTTTGGAGGCACGCCGCCGGATTTGTCTCTGGTCGCAAGATCAAAAGGAACTGATTGGATTTATACCTACTTAAGAAGCTTTTATGAAGACGAGTCAAGAATCTTTGGGGTTAACAACTCTGTTCTTGTTAATGCGTCTATGCCGGATGTATTGTGGTCGTTAAAGCAGGGTCAAACTGAAGCGGACTTTGATCAAAATGTTAGAGACATAACAAACTTCCTCGACTATGTAGGTGAGCCAGCAAAACTAATTCGATTGAAGCTGGGAAAATGGGTGCTGCTATTCCTAGGAATTTTATTTATCTTGGCTTACTTACTTAAAAAAGAGTACTGGAAAGACGTCAAATATGGTATCTGGCGTCCCCGTGATTAATTTCTGATACAATCCTTTTTCTATAGCCTCTCTGAGATGAAAGGCTAATTTTATTATTTTATTTGGTGAAATAACTATGTTAACTAAACCTAATCCAGCCTCAACGACACTTTACTCTCACTCTCAAGAGTTGGAGTCACATGCGGTTCGTTTTATCATGGCTCATAAATCTATTGAGAGAGAAGTTATAGAGGCTAAGCTTGATGAAATGCCTGAAGAGGTCTTAGAGCTTAACCCCTGTCAGACGCTTCCTACGCTATTTGACAGAGGTATGGTTTTATACGACCTCTCTGTTATTATGGAGTATCTAGATGAGCGCTTTCCATTCCCTCCTCTGTTGCCTGTTGATCCCATTGAAAAGGCTGAAAAAAGACTCCTAATATATCGCTTTACTCGAGCAGAGGGTTGTTGGTATGAGCTTGTTGATACCATTCTTAATGGAGGCAAGAAAGACGCCAATGCAGCAAGAAAAACTCTTAATGGAAATCTTATAGAGCTATTGCCCTTGTTTTCTCACAAGCCATACTTTAAAAGCGAAACAATGACATTGGTTGATGTATGTATCGCGCCAATACTCTGGCGCCTTGATCTTCTGGGAATATCTTTAGGTGAAAAAGCAATGCCAATTACTGCCTATGCAAACAGGTTGTTTGAAAAAGAGGGCTTTCATGAAAGCCTCACTTTTGCTGAAAAGGATTTTAATTAAAAGCTCTTATGTCTGGCGTTGTCCCCTACCTAATCCGAGCATACTGTGATTGGATTGAGGACTCTGGCCTAACACCTCATGTATTGGTAAATTGTGAAAAAAATGTCGCTCTTGTTCCAAAAGGTCTTGCAAAAGAAGGAAAGATTATTTTGAATATCAGCTCATCTGCAACGGTAGAGCGCGCAATAACCAATGACTCTATTAGCTTTAAAGCAAGATTTAACGGAAAGTCACAGCAAGTTATTGTTCCTTGTGATGCGGTTCTTACTATTTATGCGCAAGAGAATGGCGAAGGCATGTTCTTTGATAAACCAGAAATCTCCTCCTCACAAGAGGCTAAAAAACCGAACCTAACTATCTTAGATTAAACCTTCAATCTCAGAGTAAAAACCCGCTAGGTTTTTTTTAGAAAAAGAAACAACTGGGATTTTAGTGTATGCCGTAAGCGCCTCTTTGTTACAAAGATTGTTGGCTTGAATTTCATTTAAAACAACGCAGGAAACGCTTAGCTTGTTTTTCTTGGCAGCCTCAATAGTTAAAAGCGCTTGGCTGATTGCGCCGAGCTCATCACGGATCACTATCACAATCGGCACTTGAAGTCGCTTTGCAAGATCTGAATTAAGAGATGCGTCTGCTATAGGCGAGTATAGGCCGCCAGCGCCCTCTACAACAACAAAACTGTCTTCAGTATCGGCGTTACAAGCACTTACTAGGTCATCAATACTGAGCGTAGTGCCGTCATGCGAACTTGCCTCCTCGGGACTAGCCTCAAGCTCAAAACAATATGGACAAACAACACTAAGTGGCTCTGGCTCAGGACATAATTCATTGAGGGCTATAGCATCTTTAGGAGCATAGGTTTCATTAATAAGCTGACAATTTGTTTCAACAGGTTTTCGAACTTTGACCTTTCGAGTCTTACTTAGATGCCTAATAATTTCTACACCTACAGTAGTTTTTCCAACATCTGTATTGCTGCCAGTAATAAAAACTCCGTTCATGGCAACATTTTAGCCGAACTTAATGTATGCAAAGTCATCATAAAAGTATAATGGCGTCAATGCAAAACAATCTTCAAACAAGTTTTTGTGGGATGCCTCTTAACTCACCAATCATTTTGCTTTCTGGGTGTGTTGGCTTTGGAGAGGAATACACTCGAATTAAGGGCTTTTCAAACTCTGATATTGGTGCAGTGTGCCTAAAAGGCACCACGCTCGAGCCACGCTTAGGCAACAAGCTTCACAGATTAGCGGAAACGCCCAACGGGATGCTTAATTCTATTGGGCTTCAAAACCCAGGAACAAAAACTGTTATAGATGAAATCATGCCCGGCCTAGATAAAAACGAAACAAAATTTATTATCAATATTTCCGGTTCAAGCGTTGAAGAATACGGCGAAATTGCCAAACATTTTGACAATACTGATATTGATGCAATTGAAATTAATATTTCATGTCCTAATGTCAAAGAGGGTGGCGTTGCGTTTGGAAATGACCCTGAAATGTCTTTTAGGGTTGTTGAAATATGTCGGAAAAACACCACAAAACCAATCATTACAAAGCTTTCGCCTAATCAAACCGATATTGCAGCAAATGCAGTGCGGTGTATCGAGGCAGGGAGTGACGGTTTAGCTGTAATTAACACGGTAATGGGAATGGCTGTTGACGTCGAAACTAAAAAGCCTGTTATTGGTAACAATCGGGGCGGCCTGTCTGGCCCTGCAATAAAGCCCATTGCCCTGTTAAAAGTTCACCAAGTTTATCAGGTTAGCAAGAAACATAACGTCCCTATAATAGGGCAAGGCGGCATCGTTTCAGCAAAAGATGCTATAGAGTTTATTATTGCCGGAGCAGATACTGTGGGAATTGGGACTGCTCTTTTTTATGATCCTTTGGTTTGTACAAAAATAAACTCAGGGATAAGCCAATACCTAGAAGACAATAATATTAAAAATTTAGACTCTTTGGTAGGGTCTCTTCAACTTAACTAAACACATAAATAAGCCTTCACAATGCAATACGAATATAATGCCAAAAAAATAGAGCTAGAAGCCCAACAATATTGGGATAAAAACAGCTCTTTTGTTGTCGTAGAGGACGAAACAAAGGAAAAGTATTTTTGTCTTTCAATGTTGCCATATCCGTCTGGAAAACTCCACATGGGCCACGTTCGAAACTACAGCATCGGCGATGTCATCTCAAGATACCAAAAAATGCTTGGCAAAAATGTTATGCAGCCAATTGGGTGGGATGCGTTTGGACTTCCTGCAGAAAATGCGGCCATAAAAAACCAAGTTCCGCCTGCAGGCTGGACATATGAAAACATTGAACACATGAAGGATCAATTGGTTCAGCTAGGATTTGGGTATGACTGGACTAGGGAGCTAGCGACTTGTCATCCAGAGTATTACCGCTGGGAGCAATGGTTTTTTGTGAAGCTTTTTGAAAAAGGCCTTGTTTACAAGAAAAAAGCAGTTGTAAACTGGGATCCTGTTGACCAAACAGTTCTTGCAAACGAGCAAGTTGTTGAGGGCTGTGGTTGGCGATCAGGAGCGCCTATTGAAAAGAAAGAGATCTCTCAGTGGTATATGAAGATTACTGATTATGCTGATGAGTTGCTTAGTGATATAGAAAAACTTAGTGGCTGGCCAGATGCTGTAAAGATGATGCAAACAAATTGGATTGGTAAGTCTGTTGGCCTTGATATCGAATTTAAATTAGATAATGATGATGCCTTAAGTGTATACACAACAAGGCCTGATACGTTACTTGGAGTTACCTATCTTGCTATAGCTGCAGAGCATCCTCTGGCAATTCAAGCAGGCCAGAATAGCGAAACAATCAAAGCGTTTCTTGACGAATGCAAAAAAATGGAAACCTCGGAGGCAGCGCTGGAAACCATGGAGAAAAAAGGTATTAATTCAGGTCTGTCCTGTATCCATCCAATAACTGGTGAGGCTGTGCCCATTTGGATTGCAAACTTTGTTCTAATGGGTTATGGAACTGGAGCGGTAATGAGCGTTCCAGCTCATGACCAAAGAGACTACGAATTTGCAAAAAAATACAACATCCCTATGATTGATGTTATTTCTCCAGAAGGAGGATTAGTTGATACCAGCGAGGGAGCATTTATTGAAAAAGGAGTGCTTATTAACTCTGGTGAGTTCAATGGAATGAACTTCGATCAAGCGTTTGAGGCAATATGTCAAAACCTCTCTAATCGAAAACTTGGAAAACTAAAAACTAACTACCGGCTGCGTGATTGGGGCGTTTCAAGACAGCGATATTGGGGCTGCCCAATACCAATAATTAATTGCAATAAGTGTGGGGCTGTTCCTGTAGACCTTGAAGATTTACCTGTTAGACTTCCTGAAGATGTTGAGGTTAGCGGTGTTGGCTCTCCATTAATGAAAATACCTGAGTTTTATAATGCATCCTGTCCAAAATGTGGCTCACCATCACAAAGAGAAACTGACACATTTGATACTTTTTTTGAATCTTCTTGGTATTTTGCGAGATACACTTGCGTGGATCAAAATAAAGCAATGCTAGACGAGCGTGCTAATTATTGGCTGCCTGTAGACCAGTACATTGGCGGTATTGAGCACGCTATTTTGCATCTTCTTTACTCTAGGTTTTTTGTGAAGCTACTCCGAGATGAAGGAATTATAACTAGCAACGAGCCATTTACGAATCTCTTAACACAGGGAATGGTTTTAAAAGACGGCGCAAAAATGAGTAAATCGAAAGGAAACACTGTTGACCCTCAAGAAATGATAGAAAAATATGGGGCAGACACTGCTCGACTTTTTATATTATTTGCAGCGCCCCCAACCCAAGATCTTGAATGGTCAGATACTGGAATTGAAGGGGCCTATCGATTTATTAACAAGTTTTATCGGCTTGTTACTGGCTTCCTTGAGGATAAAAAAGGGCGAGACATATCGAGCTATGAGGCCGACTCATTAAACAATATCCAAAAAGAGTTACGACAAAAAACACACCAAGCATTAAAAAAAGTTGGCGATGATTTTGGAAGAAGACACTCTTTTAATACCGCTATAGCAACTATGATGGAACTTAACAATACGCTTTCTAGATTTTCAGATGAGTCTCCCCAAGGGATGATGGTTCGACAAGAATCAATTGAGATTATGTTAAAGTGTCTTAACCCTGTAATTCCTCATCTTTGTCATCATTTATGGTTATTGCTTGGCAAAAAAGAAGCCATGGTGGATGTCCTCTGGCCAAATGTCGATGAATCAGCCCTTATACAAGACGAGGTTCAAATCATAGTTCAGGTTAACGGAAAACTAAGAGCAAAACTAATGGCTCCAGTAGATTCTGAAAATCAAACAATTCAAGAACTTGTTTTTGCTGACGAAAGGGTTGCTAAATTTACGGATGGAAAAACCATATTGAAGGTAATCGTAGTGCCAAATAAACTAGTGAATGTGGTTATCAAATAACTCTGCACTTTTGGTGTTATTTATTTAGCATTTTTTCTATCTGCTCTCTTAAAATTAACTCCATAACAAAACCCATTTTCCCGCCTGGAACGACTAAAGTGTTTGGGCGCGACATAAACGATCCTGCCACCATGTCTTGTAGGTAAACAAAATCGCAATATTTATGATCTTGAAATCGAACCACCACAAAGCTTTCGTCTTGTGTTGGTATATCTCTAGCAATAAATGGGTTTGAGGTGTCAACAGTGGGAACCCTCTGGAAGTTAATGTGTGTTCTTGAGAACTGCGGGGTGAGATAGTTAATATAGTCCCACATCCTTCTATGAATTGTGTCTACAGTGGCCTCGGCAGAATAACCTCTTTGTTCTTTATCTCTATGAATTTTTTGAATCCATTCTAAATTAACAACTGGCACAACTCCAATCAACAAATCAACGTATTTAGCAACATCTATAGAGCCATCTTTTACGCCACCATGAAGCCCTTCATAAAAAAGAAGGTCGCTGTTTCTTCCAACGTCCTCCCAAGGTGTAAATTCACCCGCTTTTTTTCCAAACGACTCTCCCTCTTCATCTGTATGAATATAATAGCGCCGCTTACAGTGCCCTTTTTCGCCGTATTCTTTAAAGGTTTTTTCTAGTTCACCAAAAAGATTTGCCTCTGGACCAAAGTGGCTAAAGTACCTATTTCCAATTTTTTCTTTCTTCTCCATGACGCGTTTCATTTCATCGCGGTCATAACGATGAAAGCTGTCGCCCTCAATAACAACCGGCTTAGCGCCAACCCTTTCAAACAGGTGATTAAATGCATTTTTAACACTAGATGTGCCAGCGCCTGAAGAGCCTGTTATTGCAATCACTGGATGTTTTTTAGACATAACTTTCCATATTATAAGAAACTTAAATTATTATCTTACAAATTGGCACTGTTTATTAATAATTAAATTCATAACTGCTTGAATTTAAATCACCGGGAGTTTTGGTCAATTAAAAGTCTAAATTATCGACCTTTAGAGCGTTGTCCTCAATAAAGTTCCTTCTTGGCTCAACCTCGTCTCCCATTAAGGTTGTAAAAACTTCGTTTGTAGCAATATCGTCTTCGATTTTAACTCGAAGCATGGTCCGTGTCTCTGGGTTCATTGTGGTGTCCCAAAGCTGATCAGGATTCATTTCGCCAAGGCCCTTATATCTTTGAAATCCTTGGCCTTTTCGCGCCTCATTCAGTAAAAAATTAATTACAGAAGAAAAATTTGGAGTTTTTATCTCTTTAGTGCCTTTTTGGACATAGCTCTCTTCTCCAAACATAGTCTCAATCTCATCAGAGTATTTTTCAATTTTTTTATAGTCTTTAGAGGTAAAAAAACTCTCGTCAAAGCGCGTTGAAGAAACCTCTACTCCATACGATGTCATAGAGTAACAAACTTCGTTATTTTTAAACTCAACTTTGTGCTCTTCTGACATTGAACTAAGTTTATTCATTTTTCCCTGAAGATTAAGACACCACTCATTCATCTTTTTGTTGTCTTTTATGTTTGCCTTTGGCATTCCAAGGGTGGCTTTTAATAGAGGTTCGTTATATTTTTTCCCAAGTTTTTCGATAATTTCCATTGTTTTATAATACTTAGAAACAGTTTTTTCAAGGGCCACGCCCTCAATGGCAGGAGTGTCTTTACTAACAAACAAACTTGCATCGTGAATCGCTTCCTGATGAAGATAATCATTAAGCTCAGAATCGTCCTTTAAGTATCGCTCTTGTTTGCCTTTTTTAATCTTATAAAGAGGTGGTTGGGCAATATATAAATAGCCATTTTTAACCAACTCGGGATAGTGGCGATAAAAGAAAGTCAACAACAAGGTTCTAATATGGGCTCCATCAACATCAGCATCAGTCATAATAACTATTTTATGATATCTTAGCTTTTCAATATCGTACTCTTCTTTGCCAATTCCACAACCCAGAGCGGTAATAAGCGTGCCAACCTCTTGAGAAGATAGAATTTTTTCAAAGCGTGCTTTTTCAACATTTAATATCTTGCCTTTAAGTGGCAAAATAGCTTGCGTTCTTCTGTCCCTTCCTTGTTTTGCAGAGCCCCCAGCAGAGTCGCCCTCTACCAGAAAAATTTCAGATTCAGCAGGGTCTTTGGTTTGACAGTCGCTCAACTTACCTGGTAATCCTGCAATATCAAGGGCGCCCTTGCGTCGCGTCATTTCTCGAGCCTTTCTAGCGGCATCTCTTGCTCTAGAGGCCTCAAATATTTTGCCAATAATGATTTTGGCTTGTGCGGGGTTTTCAAGTAGATACTCACCCAGTTTTTCATTTACAGATGACTCGACGGGTGCCCTGACCTCAGAGGAAACCAGTTTATCCTTGGTTTGTGATGAGAATTTAGGGTCAGGAACCTTAATAGACAAAATAGCAGTAAGCCCCTCTCTAGTATCTTCTCCAGTAATGGCGGCTTTTTCCTTTTTTGCCAAGCCAGAGGAATCAATAAAGCTATTAAGTGTTCTGGTAAGGGCGGCTCTAAGGCCGGCTAAATGAGCCCCACCATCACTTTGAGGGATGTTGTTTGTAAAACAATATACGCTTTCTTGATAAGAGTCGCTCCACTGAAGTGCAACATCTACAACAATATCGTCTTTTTCTGTGGATATTGTAATTATGTCGTTATGAATGGGGTTTTTGGATTTATTGAGGTGCTCGACGAAAGCAGACAATCCTCCTTCATAAGAAAAAACGTCTTTTTTGTCTGTACGAAGGTCCTTGATTTCAATATGAACACCGGAGTTTAAAAAAGACAACTCTCGAAGACGATTTGATAGTGTTTCAAACTTAAAAACTGTCTGTGCAAAAATCTTCACACTTGGTTTAAAGTGAATAGTTGTACCGGTTTTATCAGTTTTTCCAGTTGTCTTTATTGGAGAGACTGGAACACCAAGAACATAGTCTTGTTCATAAATCTCACCAGCCCTATAAACAGTCAAATGAAGAGTTTCGGACAAGGCGTTAACCACAGAAACGCCTACACCATGAAGTCCGCCAGAAACCTTGTACGAGTTATCGTCAAACTTTCCTCCCGCATGAAGAACAGTCATAATAACCTCAGCTGCAGACACATTTTCTTCCGGATGTATATCAACGGGTATACCTCTTCCATCGTCAGTCACCGATATAGAGTCATCTTCGTGAATAACAACCTCAATTTTCGTGCAATGTCCTGCTAACGTTTCGTCGATCGAGTTATCAACCACCTCGAAAACCATGTGGTGTAAACCAGTACCGTCATCGGTATCGCCAATATACATCCCAGGTCGCTTTCTAACAGCATCAAGGCCTTTTAAAACCTTAATATTGGAGGCTTGATATTCTTCAGTCATGAGGGCCTATTAAAAATAAATTTATTATACCACGAGCACTAACTTTTCAGCCTATTCATCTGTTAATTCAAGCGTCTTTATTTTCCGTTGGAAAACAAAAAACAAACAGTGTTATTTGTTATATATAACGCCTTTTTTTATATGATAAGTTGATGTTTTTTTTGTATCCAGTGGTAGTTCTTTATTGCCTATGTCTGTTATAAATATTTGAACATCGAGCTGTGTTAAAAAACTTAGTGTTTCGTTAATTTTGTTTTGATCGAGCTCAGAGGAAATATCATCAATTAATACAATCGGTTTAACTCCTGTTTCGACTAAAAAAAGAACTTGGAGCATCCAAAAAATAGTAGAAAGTTTTTTTTGCTCGCCCCTTGAAAGGTGGTTTTCGTTTTTTTTATCGAAAAAGAAATCAAGGGTTGCTTTGTGTGGCCCATAACTTAGGTGTTTGTTTTTAAAAAACAGGTGTTTGTTTTTTATCAGATAGTTATAAATTTCACTCTTGTTTAGATAGTCAACATCTTTTGTCCATCCCGGTTGTAAAGTAAAATTAAACCCTTTATTTGCACCAATAAAACTTGTCATTGGACTTAACAGGTCTTTTTTTGGTGTTGCCTTTAGGTTTTCAATATAATTATTTCTAGCTAATGATATTTCAACAGAAAGGGTGGCGATTTGAGACAACCACTCCTCCAGTTGATTGTGGTTGTTGGTTGATAAAAGTGTGTTAATATTTTTTAAAGCCTTGTTATACGATTTATATGTTTTTAACATATCTTTGTTTGTATGAAAAACACCCCAATCAAGATAAGATCTTTTTAGTTTTGGGGTTCCTCCTATCACAAAGCCACGGTCGGGAGAAATAACCTGTGTTGGCAGGATGTGAGTTAGCTTACTATTGCTAGAAATCTTTGTATCATCAAATATAATCTCACTTTTATGTTTAGATTTTTTAAGTGAAACCTTAACATCGTCTACTACCGCTTTAATTTGTAAAAAATCTTCTTCAAACGGAACAACATCTTTTATGTTTTTTGTCTTAAAAGAGCGGTTGTGTCCGAGATAATAAATACTCTCAATGAGGTTTGTTTTTCCTTGTCCATTAGAGCCAATAAACAGATTTATGTTTTTATTTAGTTCTAAGTATTGGTTGTCTAAATTTCTGAACCTAAGAATGTGCAGCTTTTCAATAATTGCCATTTAAGGTTGCTGTTTAGATTCTCATTGGCATAACTATGTACTGATAGCTTTCGTCATCGGTAGCACTTAACAAACAAGATTTGTTTTCACCGCCAGGTATAACCATGTTTACTTTTGTTGTTGTGAGTTTCTCTAAGATGGAGATCAGGTAGTGAATATTAAAGGCGATCTCAAGCTCTTTTTCTTGTTTTGTTACCTCTAGTTGGGTTTCCGCTCTTCCTCTTTCTGAGTGTGAAAAAATACTTAGTTTGTCGTCTCTAAAAACAAGTTTTACACCCTTGGTTCTCTCGTCAACAAAAATTGATGCTTGTTGTAGGCTTGACAGAAAATCCATCCTATCAATAATAATCGTATTGCTAAAATCAGTCGGCATTACTTGTTTATAGTTTGGAAAGTTTCCATCGATTAATCGACTGATTATTTTTGTGTTTGTATCAATCAGTGAAAAATAATTATCCGATAAATGTATCTCAGCTGTGTCTTGTGTGCTTTTGTTGAGGAGTTTTGTTAGTTCAAGAACTGCTTTTCTTGGCAAGATTACTGTTTTTCTTTCTTCAAGGTCGTTGTTTTGTTTTACCTCTCCGATTGAAAGGCGGTGTCCATCGGTAGCAACAACTGTAAGCGAGTCTTTGTTAAGTTCAAAAAACAAACCATTTAGATAGGCCCTAATATCTTGGTTGCCCATTGAAAAACTCGTGTTTTCTATTAGTTCTTTCAGACTATCTTGCTTGATTTTTATAACACTTGTGTTTTGTGTTTTTGGTAAGGCTGGGAAGTCTAGATGGTTAAAGGTGTTAAGTTCAAAGGTATTTTTATTTGCATTTAAATATATTTTCGACTCTTCAATCTTAAACTTAATTTGGGTTTTCTCTGGTAGTTTTCTAACAATGTCTATTAGATCTTTTGCATATATTGTAAAAGTAACTTCTTCTTTGCTTTTTATTTTATTAGACGCACTGATTTCCAACTCCATATCGGTTGTTGTAAGAGTAAGCGTTTGTTCCTTTAATTGAATTAATACGTGTGAAAGTATTGGGAGTGTTTGTTTTTTTTCAACAACACCAATTACAGTTTGTAATGGTTCAATTAATTCTTCTACGCTCAGTTCAGTGTTCATAGGCTGCTTGTCTTATTAAATTAATTATTATTGTTATTAGTATGGGTTTTTATTGTTAATTACTTGGTTTTTTTAAATATTATCAGCGCTTTACATGGTGAAAATTTTGTTAGTATCTAAACATTTTATTATGAATAATTGTTAATTGTTTCGTTAATTATAAGATGTTTTAGTAATTACCAACAGCACAACTTTTAATATCTTGTTTATAAGTTAGTAATTTTAATTTTAATGTTTTCAATATCGTTTTTTATTTCTTCATTTGTTTTCATAAGTTCTTTCAGCTTTTCGCAAGAGTAAAGAACGGTAGAGTGGTCCCTGTTTCCAAAATTGTGCCCAATTTTTGCTAGCGAAAGCGAGGTCAAGTTGTGGCACAAATAAATCGCCATTTGCCGCGCTCTAACCAAGTGCTGCCTGCGTGAATTAGAAACAAGGTCAGAAACAGTAATACCGTAATACTTGCTTACGGTTTTTTGAACCTCGTTTATTTCAACAAATCTTTTTTGAGGCTTGATAAGGTCACCAAGCGCCCCCTCAACAACGTCTTTGGTTATAAAAGAGTGGTCAATTCTTGAAAAGTCTACAAAGGCCTTTAGTTTTAACAGCGCTCCCTCTAGGTCTCGAACATTCGACACAACATGACTCGCAATAAAAAGTGCAATATCTTCACTGAGGCTTAAAGAAATTTGAGTGTTTTGTGATTTTTTTAGCAAGATTGCTGCACGCATTTCAAGCTCTGGTGGAGAAAGTTGTAAATTAAGGCCTTGAGAGAAACGCGTTTTAAGTCTATTCTCAAGATCTTTAATGTTTTTTGGCGGCTGATCACAGGTAAATATGATTTGTTTTTTTGTGCTAAATAAAAAGTTAAAAATGTGAAAAAATTCCTCTTGTGATTTGTCTTTTCCTGCTATTAGGTGAATGTCATCAACTAATAATAGGTCTGCAGACTGATAAAAAAGCTTAACATTTTCAATGGTATTGTGTCTTAAGCTGGTTGTAATGTTTCTAACAAAATCCATTAAGGGAACATAGATAATTTTAGCGTTGGGGTTTTTTTCTAAAGCAAGGTGTCCAGCTGCTTGCATTAGGTGTGTTTTTCCAAGGCCAGATTCACCATAAATAATAAACGGATTGTATGGAGAGGCGCCAATTTTTTCAGCAATTTGTCTGCTTGCTGCAGCAGCAACCTGGTTGGCACTGCCTAATACCAGATTGTCAAATGTATATTCAGGAAAGAGGGGTGTGGTGTGGTGTTTTTTTTGCTCAGCTAGTTTTTTTGCTGAGGCTACAACCCCAAATCGTACCTTTAGTTTTCGATCGTAATCAGCGACAGTGAGAGTAATCGCGGTAGAAATGTTTTTGTGATTGTTTATATATTTTAGTGCAGAGGCGCTTGGCGCAAGAAGGCTTAATGTTTCGTTTTTTTCAATGGCCTTTAGTGGCTTAACCCAAACACTAAACTCACCTAATGGCAGAGAGTTTTTTAGAGAGTCTAAGCACTGGACCCAGGTTTGAGACATAATAAGGTAAGGGCAAATATGAAAATGATATACTAATGATACCTGTAATGAGTAAAAGATAACCAAAGCCTGTAACAGAATAATTCTTAATTAAGTATTGAGCAATATAATGAAAAAAAATCCATATATCACCCTGTTTGAGCCAGTTAAAATTGGCCCCGTTGTTACTAAAAATCGCTTTTATCAGGTGCCTCATTGTTGTGGCATGGGCCATTTGAGACCACAAGCACACGCAGCAATGAGAGAGACTAAAGCTAAAGGCGGTTGGGGGGTGGTTAGCACCGAAGAGTCTGAGATACATCCTAGCTCTGACCTGTCACCATACGCTGAGCAGCGAATATGGGATAAAAAAGACATACCCGCATTACAATTAATGACAGAAGCCGTTCACTCGCATGGGGCACTTGCAGCGATAGAATTAGCTCACAATGGAAACCATTCTGCTAACTTATATTCAAGGCTTCCTGTTATCTCGCCTGTAAGCCAATCAATAGATCTTGTTTATCCCAAACAAACTAAGCGAATGAATAAAAAAGACATTGCTGAGTTTAGAAGCTGGCACCGAAAGGCGGCGTTAAACGCTAAGGCCGCCGGCTTTGATATTATTTATGTCTATGCAGGCCATGGCATGACACTTACTCAGCAGTTTATGCTTCCAGAGATTAACAATCGGACTGATGAGTATGGCGGCAGTATTGAAAATCGCGTTCGTTTGACACGAGAGTTGTTGGAAGAAACTAAAGATGCGGTTGGAGACACTTGTGCGGTTGCTTTTAGGTTTGCCGTTGACGAGCTTAAAGGATCAGATGGAATGCAATTCTTCGAAGAGGGTAGAGCTGTAGTTGAAATGTTGGCAGAAATTCCTGACCTCTGGGACGTTAATGTTTCTGACTGGTCAAACGACTCACTCACCTCGCGCTTTGAAATTAATGAAGGCTATCAACTGCCCTATATAGAGTTTGTCAAAAGCCTTACAACCAAGCCCGTTGTTGGCGTGGGAAGATTTACATCGCCAGACTTAATGACAAGCCTAGTAAAACGAAAAGTGCTCGATTTAATTGGCGCCGCAAGGCCTTCAATTGCTGACCCTTACATGCCAAACAAGATAAGAGATCAAAGAGTTGATGAAATTCGAGAATGCATAGGTTGTAATGTGTGTGTTTCAAGCGACAATTTCGCGGTCCCTATTAGGTGTACTCAAAACCCAACAATGGGAGAAGAGTGGAGGCGCGGGTGGGATCCTGAATTGGTTAGACCAAAAAAGACAGACCAGTCAGCATTAGTTGTTGGCTCTGGCCCTGCTGGGCTTGAGTGTGCCATGCAGCTTGCACGAAGAGGATACCAAGTTGTTTTAAGTGAGGCTAAAAAAGAACTTGGTGGGCGAGTTCTTTTTGAGTCAAGTCTGAAGGGGCTTTCCGCTTGGAAGAGGGTTGCTGACAACAGGGTTTATGAAATACAACAAAAAAACAACATTGAAGTTTATAAAGAGAGCGAGTTGACTCTTGAGCATATAAATGAACTCGGTATTAACAATATATTTATAGCTACAGGCTCTAGTTGGCGAAAAGACGGAGTTGGGCGAAGTCAAAGAAAAGCAATTACTGGACTTGACGAAATTCAAGTACTATCACCAGTGGAGGCAATAAGAGGGAGCAACACAATCCAAGAGCCAGTTGTTATTTATGACGATGACCAGGGTTATTTGGCAGGAGTTATTGCGGACCACCTCAGCTCTGATGGGCATGCAATTACTTTTGTAACCCCGGCAAGTGTGGTGTCACCATGGACTGTGTCTACCTTAGAACAAACAAGAGTACAAGAATCATTATTAAAACAAAAAGTCAAAATAATCGCGAATAAAACCATAACGCTTGCCAAAGGAAATAATTTAGAATCTCGATGTGTTTTTACTGGCGACAAAACAAAAATTGCTTGTAAAACACTGATACTTGTTACTGAGCGCTCACCAAACGACACACTCTATAATCAATTAATTAAACAAGATGAGAGCTCAAGACACATTCAATTAATAGGAGACGCTGAGGCCCCAGGCCTTATAGCTGATGCTATTTTTTCAGGACACCTTGCGGCTGAAAACTTTGAGTCTTCAGAGCAAGAAATTGAGAAGGCAATTTTTATGCGTGAAATGCCACAACTTAAGCAAAATTAAATTTATTAAAAATAGCTAAGCAAAGGGCTCTGCCAATTGATTTTTTTGGTATTTTAGCGTAACATTGCCCTCTTTTTATTAGTCGCGAAAAGTATGCGTAAAACCATTGTTGCTGGAAACTGGAAAATGAACGCCAGCAAAGAGTCTGTTAAAAAACTAATTGCGGGTATTTTATCTGGGATGGATGGCGTTAAATCAGAAGTTTTAGTGTGCGCGCCTTTTCCTTATTTATCACAGGTTGAGTCTTTGATTGCAGGCAGTGAAATTATGCTTGGAGCTCAAAATCTTAATATAAATGCATCGGGCGCATTTACTGGAGAGGTAAGCGCAAGCATGATTAAGGAGTTTGGCGCAAAGCATGTTATTGTTGGACACTCTGAGCGAAGAAGCATTTATGGTGAAACAAGCGCTATTGTTGCTGAGAAGGTTAAAGCTTCTTTAGAGGCAGGTCTAATTCCCCTGCTTTGTGTTGGAGAGTCATTAGAGCAAAGAGAGGATGGAAAAACAGAGCCTGTTGTTGCTGAGCAAATTAATGCTGTTATTGAGCTAGTAGGCATCAACGCTTTTAATGATATCATTGTTGCTTATGAGCCTGTATGGGCTATTGGTACAGGAGTTACAGCAAGCCCTGAGCAGGCACAATCAGTGCACTTGTTTATACG
>ENA-OSJC01000413-OSJC01000413.1-marine-metagenome-genome-assembly--contig:-NODE-413-length-42343-cov-5.992476_pt1 | contig 42343 bp, 33 predicted proteins | sample MGYA00237885_ERZ534234 | MGnify/ENA primary metagenome ERZ534234 (study PRJEB26413, sample SAMN06343907) | marine metagenome | isolation source: coastal waters | place: Atlantic Ocean: West Antarctic... | reverse complement strand
ACACCTGAAAACGCTAAACAGGTTCTAATCAATCAACTACATGAAGCTGAGAAGAATAATGTAATAGAGCCAGACACTTTCGCTATGATAGAGGGCGCCCTTGTCGTTTCGGATATGCAGGTGCGAGATATAATGATTCCTCGCTCTGATATAGTTTTTATAGAGGAAGATGCTCAGCCGAAGGAGTTCCTCCCGAAAATCATTGAGAGCGGACATTCTAGATTCCCTGTTTTTGATGAGGAACATGAGAGTGTCTTAGGCATACTCCTTGCCAAGGATTTACTTTCATTAGCGCTAGATGGTTCTGAAGATTTTTTGATACGTGAAATTATTCGCCCTGTAGCCTTTATTCCTGAAAGTAAGCGCCTCAATGTCTTATTGAGAGAGTTTCGGTCGCGGCGGAATCATCTGGCTGTGGTGGTTGACGAATATAGTAATATTTCTGGGCTTGTGACAATTGAAGACGTGATTGAGCAGATAGTTGGCGAGATTGATGATGAACATGACTTCACCGAAGAAGACAATATACGACGACACAGGAATAATCGTTTTACTGTCAAAGCTCGGACTGTTCTAGACGAATTTAATACGTATTTTGAAACCCAGTGGGATTCTGATCGTTTCGACACGATTGGAGGTTTGATTATTAGTCAGCTAGGTCGGCTGCCCAGGCAGGGAGAAGAAATTGACTATCGAGGGTTTAATTTTAGGGTTCTAAGGGCAGATAGAAGACGGATCCGATTGCTTCGCGTAATGCCAGCATCGATGGATAAAGATGGGCTTTCTAAGTCAGAAGAATCGATTAGCTGATGAGTAAGTTTGTCGCTGCAGCCTTGTCTTTGGTTGCGGGCTTAATGCTGCCTTTTGCTTTCGCACCTTATAATATCTGGTATATAGCAATCATTTCACCTGCAGTTTTTGTTGTTATCGTAAAGCTTCAACCTTTAAAAGAAAGCTGTCTAATAGGATGGCTTTATGGGGTTGGATTTTTTGGTTTCGGAGCGAGTTGGATACATATTAGCCTTCACCAATTTGGCATTCCTAGCTATTTTTTTTCAATTGGACTGACTGGCATATTCGTAGCTTTGATGGCTACATACCTGATGTTCTACTCTTGGGCGCTAAAGTTATTCTTGGTTCGAGGTGTGCCTTTAGTCTTAATAGCTCCTGCACTTTGGCTTTTGGTGGAGTATCTGCGGGGGTCTATGTTTACCGGTTTTCCATGGCTTATTCTGGGTTATAGTCAAATCGACTCAATCCTTGCGGGCTATATTCCTTTAGTCGGTGCTTTGGGTTGCTCTTGGGTAGTACTAACTCTTTCGGCCCTGCTTGTGACTTACTTCTGTGCTGCAGAAAAGCCAATTTTTCGTACCATTATTTTTATCTCTGTACTGCTCTCATCAGGGTGGGGTCTATCTAAGTTTGAACAGACATCTTCTGACGGGGAACTTCTAGAGGTAGCTTTGGTCCAAGGTGCAGTGCCACAGAACATAAAATGGCATAAAAATGTTCGCGCGCCATCGATTTTACACTACAGGGAATTAACCGAGGACTATTGGGATACAGATTTAATTATCTGGCCTGAGACAGCAATTCCGGCATTTAAGAATGAAGTAACGGACACTATTACTCTGTTGACGAATAAGGCTATTAAAGAAGGTACTACTCTGATGTTTGGGCTTCCGACAGTTGGCGGTGAGGGAATTCATTACAATAGTCTACTTGCCGTGGGCGCAAACTCGGGTGCATATCATAAGAGACATTTAGTTCCTTTTGGCGAGTATTTCCCATTAGGAAATTATGTCCGCGGATTGCTAAGTCGGCTCAGTATTCCAATGTCTGATTTTACTCCTGGAAGCCTCAAACAACCTGGTTTTTATCTTGGAGATAAACTCATTGGGCTATCTATTTGTTATGAATCGGCTTTTAGCGCTTTGATTCTAGAGTCAACTCCAGCTGCAAGGCTGCTGATTAATGTAAGTAATGATGCTTGGTTCGGACGGAGTATCGCTCAAGATCAGCACCTACAGGTTGCCCAAGCTCGAGCTTTAGAGTCTGGCCGTTATCTATTACGAGCTACGAATGATGGCATTACAGCGGTTATAGATTATAAGGGTAAAATCGTTGATCGCCTGCCTCAATACGTACCCGGTACGTTAAGATCAACGGTCGAACTTAGGCAGGGGAGTACTGTTTTCGCGAAATTTGGTGTTTTCCCATTACTGCTAGTTATATTTACGATGTTTTTGCTTACTGGCTGTATACGGATTTTTTCTGGGAGAAATACTGGATTATGAGAATTATAGATACGCCTATTATGACTAACACTAGACTATAGAGCGTTGCTGAGGATAAGACTGGTAGTTCTGGGGAGGAAGAAACGAGCCTTAATTTTCCATGAAGAGTAGTGTAAATTCTTTCCTGAAAAGGCCATATTCGATAGAGAGACGCGGTTAAAAAACCTGCTATACCCAGCGTGAACGCAGTGGGAAATTTTTGAATTATGGAAGACAACAAGCGAGCAAATAAACATATGCCAACACCGAACCCCAAGATAAAAGGGATTAGGATTGCAGGCTCAATGTTGCCTATTGCATCTAGCACTACGCTATATTTCCCCAGTAATAATAGAACAAAAGATCCGGATATTCCTGGGGAGATCATTGCGCACGCACCTAATATTCCAGTTGCAAAGATAAACAATGGTGTATCTGGATAATTACTTGGGACGATGCTGAGGACTGTAAATCCCAATGCTAACCCCACAGCAAAGAAAAAGAATTTCTTCCAAGTAATGGGTCTGAAAGATCGTAATAGAAAAATTATTGAGCCTATAATCAGCCCAAAAAACACGCTGTATATTTTTTCTGGATGGGAAATAAGTAGTTTTGGTAGAGGCACTACCTGAGTGAAAAATATTATGGCCATTACTATTCCAGAGAGCAAAGGAATTACAAACATAAAATGAGGACGTCCTATAGCGATATCCCATCGCAGTGTGAAGATTGCCCGTAGCCATTTCGTATCGAAGGATTTTATTGCGTTTACGAGTTCGAGGTAGATTCCTAAGATAAGCGCCATAGTTGCACCGGATACTCCTGGAACTACATCAGCAGTGCCCATGACTGCGCCTTGGTAGATTCGAGTGAGGAATGTTTTAACTTTCTTGTCCATGAAATTTCTGGCTATATGTATGGACTGTTGAGACAAGCGCCTCTACATTTTCAGGAGGAACTTCTGGAGTAATCCCATGCCCTAGATTGAAAATATGCCCCGAACCAAAGCCAAACTTGTCAAGTATCTTTTTGGCCTCTTCAGCGACTATTTGTGGAGTAGTGAGCATAATTGCTGGATCGAGGTTTCCTTGTAATGCCACTTTGCCGCCAATAAGCTTTTTAGCAATAGAGATGTCTGTTGTCCAGTCGAGTCCTACTGCTGTGCATTGAGTTTCTCCTATGGACTCTAGCCATAGCCCCCCTCCTTTTGTAAAGAGGATTGTAGGGATTTTATATTTAGTGAGTTTTTGAATAATAGTCCGCATATAGTGAAGAGAGAATATTTCATAAGCATCAGTCGATAGTATCCCTCCCCAGCTATCAAATATCATGATCGCATCAGCGCCAGCCGAAATTTGCGCTTCTAAATAAAGCGTTACTGATTCAGTGAGTTTGCTAAGAAGCATGTGCATAGCTTCTTGATTACCGTATGCAAGTTTTTTTATTTTTGCGAAGTCCCGACTTCCTGCACCTTCCACCATATAAGCTGCGAGGGTCCAGGGGCTTCCTGCAAAACCAATCAGTGGTACCTTGTCGTTTAGAGCTTTCTTAGAAAGCCTTATGGCCTCCATTACGTAGCCAAGATCTTTTTCGGGGTCTGGGATGGCTAAAGCTTTTATTTCGTTAAAGCTTTTTATCGGCCGTGAAAAAACAGGGCCAATTTTTTCTTGGAGGCTAAGACCTAGCCCCATTGCGTCTGGGATAGTTAGAATGTCCGAAAAAATTATTGCTGCATCAAGGTCGAATCTTTGCAGCGGTTGCATCGTCACTTCACAGCAAAGCTCGGGATTCTTACACAAGGCAAGAAAGTCTCCTGCTTTTTCTCGGGTGGCTCTATATTCTGGAAGATAGCGGCCGGCTTGCCGCATGATCCATATAGGCGTCTTATCGACAGGTTGTCGATTTAAGGCGCGTAGAAATCTATCTTTCATAACGACTGAGATCTTGAGTTCATGATCGCCTTTTAAACAGGAGCAGGAAGAGTTGAGGAGCCCATGAGAAACTCGTCTATAGATTTGGCCGCAGAGCGGCCTTCAGCAATAGCCCAAACGATTAGAGATTGCCCATGTTGCATATCACCGGCGACGAACACGTTATCTAGATTAGTTTTCCAGTTATTATCGCGCTCTACATTCCCTTGTGTGTTCAGCTGGATACCCAATGCCTCCACGACTCCATCTTTTTCTGGCCCAGTGAAACCCATTGCGAGTAATGCAAGATCGCAAGGTATTGTTGTGGCAGTTCCATCTACCTCTTCAAAACCGCCACCATCGGACTGTTTCTGACGCATCTCTACAAGTTCAATTTCACAGACTCTTCCCTGTTCATTTCCGATGAAGCGTTTGGTAGAAATCGCGTAAAGCCTTTCTCCACCTTCTTCATGCGCAGATGCTATACGGTAGATTCTTGGCCATTCAGGCCAAGGGTTTTCGGCGGCGCGTGCGTTTGGAGGTTGCGGCATGATTTCTAAACTCGTTACTGAGGCGGCCCCTTGTCTATGGGCCGTCCCAATACAATCTGCACCAGTATCTCCGCCACCAATAATGACTACGTTTTTACCTGCAGCACTTATAGACGGCTCTTGAATACTTTTATCTTCACAGATTCGGTTTTGTAGCGGTAAGTACTCCATCGCAAAATGTATTCCGGAAAGACTTCGGCCAACAACTGATAAGTCCCGTGAAGTGGTAGAACCTCCCGCGAGCAAGACGGCATCAAAATTTTCTTTCAACTCCTTGGCATCTATATTCGCTCCAACGTCAGCATTGGTGCGGAAGGTAACGCCTTCTGCTGTCATTTGCTCAAGTCGTCTATCGATGACAGCTTTTTCCATTTTGAATTCTGGGATGCCATATCTCAGTAATCCTCCAATCCTGTCATCTCGTTCAAAGACAGTCACGTCGTGACCAACTCTACAAAGCTGTTGTGCCGCTGCAAGCCCCGAGGGCCCAGATCCGATGATTGCAATATTCTTGCCAGTTTTAATAGCTGAAGGTTCGGGCACGATCCAGTTTTCACTAAAAGCTCGGTCGATAATACTAAGTTCTACTCCTTTTATCGTTACTGCATCATCGTTGATTCCCAGAACACATGCGCCTTCGCATGGCGCTGGACATAAGGTGCCTGTAAATTCTGGGAAATTATTGGTTTTGTGGAGCCTTTGGATAGCGTCTTTCCATCTATTTTGGTACACAAGATCGTTCCATTCTGGAATCAAATTACCCAATGGACAGCCTTGATGACAAAAAGGGATCCCGCAGTCCATACATCGGCTCGCTTGCTTCGTGAGTGTTTTGGGGTCATAAGGCGTAATGACTTGCTTGTAATCGCGCAAGCGTTCGTCTACCGGACGGTATTTTATAGTTTGTCGGCCATGTTCTAGAAAACCCGTCGCCTTAGCCATTCATAGCCTCCATAATAGCGTCCTCTTCTGTCATACCTTTACTTTGAGCTGTCTTGATGACACCAAGGACTCTTTTGTAGTCTTTAGGCATTACTTTGACAAATTTATTTTTGTTTTCCACCCAGCTCGAGAGGATTTCCTGAGCTAAAGTGCTTGCAGTCATTTGGTGATGGCTAGAAATTAGCCTTTCCAAGACTTGCTCGTCGTCCTCACTCACCTTTTCTAGAAAGACCATCTCCTGATTACACTGTGAAGGAAATACACCTTGCGGGTCAAAAATATATGCCGTTCCACCTGACATCCCAGCTGCGAAATTTCGCCCTGTGGGGCCAAGGATAACGACCGTTCCTCCGGTCATATATTCGCAGCCATGGTCGCCTATCCCTTCAATTACTGCTTTGGCGCCACTATTCCGGACAGCAAAGCGTTCGCCACCAATACCATTAAAATATGCTTCCCCCTCAGTTGCTCCGTATAAAGCGACGTTGCCGATAAGGATATTTTCTTCTGCGACAAAGGATCGATTACGAGGTGGGTATACGACTATTTTCCCTCCAGATAAGCCTTTACCTATATAGTCGTTACTGTCGCCCTCTAAGGTCATCGAAATACCTGCAGGGAGAAATGCTCCAAAGCTTTGCCCTGCAGACCCATTGAAATGCAGTCTGATCGTTTCATTCGGTAACCCTGCACTGCCGTATTTTTTTGTTATTTCGTATCCTAGGAGGGTTCCTACTGTTCGATTGATATTTCTTATTGCAAACGATGCATTCACCGACTTCCCAGACTCAATGGCATCGGTGCAAGCAGGAATTATTTGAGTTCGGTCTAATGATTTGTCGAGCTTATGGTCTTGCGTAGTTATTTGCCTTAAAGCGCCTTTATATTCTTTAGGTCTATAGAGGATAGCTGACAGATCTAGATCTTTCGCTTTCCAGTGGTCAGATGCTTCGAACGTATCGAGAAGATCTGACCTTCCGATTAGATCATCTAACTGAGAAATCCCTACGCTCGCCATATATTCTCGCATTTCATTCGCGATATAGCGGAAAAAATTTTCCACAAACTCTGGTTTTCCATTGAACTTCTTTCGGAGTTCGGGGTTTTGGGTGGCGATTCCTACCGGGCAAGTGTTTAAGTGGCATACCCGCATCATTATACATCCCATAACAACAAGAGGAGCCGTTGCGAACCCGAATTCTTCTGCTCCAAGCATAGCGGCTACGATACAATCCCATCCTGTCTTGAGTTGACCATCTACCTGCACGACGATTCTATCTCTTAAGCCATTATTCAGGAGTGTTTGCTGCGTTTCTGCCAGTCCAAGCTCCCAAGGCACGCCTGTATGTTTTAACGAAGTGACTGGTGAGGCACCAGTTCCTCCGTCATAGCCTGAAATGAGAACCACATCTGAGAATGCCTTAGCTACACCTGCTGCTACCGTACCCACTCCTGCTTCTGCTACGAGTTTCACATGCACACGGGCTCTAGGGTTGGCATTTTTGAGGTCGTGAATTAGTTGTGCCAGATCTTCAATAGAATAGATATCATGGTGAGGTGGTGGCGATATCAATCCAACTCCAGGAGTAGAATGGCGAACTTTGGCAATCCATGGATATACTTTATGCCCAGGAAGTTGGCCTCCCTCACCAGGTTTCGCTCCCTGCGCCATTTTGATTTGCAGGTCATCAGCATTTACTAGATAGTCGCTAGTAACGCCGAATCGACCAGATGCGATTTGTTTAATAGCACTTCTTTTTGAATCTTTGCCTTTTTCAACAACAAATCTTTCAGGGTCTTCGCCACCTTCCCCAGTGTTAGAGCGTCCGCCGATTCTGTTGAGTCCGATGGCTAAGGTTTCATGCGCTTCCTGGCTAATAGAGCCAAGGGACATCGCTCCAGAATTGAAGCGTTTCATTATCTTTTCTACTGATTCCACGGTTTCGATTGGAATAGGTGTGCAATGTTTTAGCTTGAGTAAACCTCTTATCGTTGCGCGTGACCTGCTTTGGTTATCAATCGCGGCGGTATACTCTTTGAAGATAGAATATTGTCCAGATTGAGTGGCATGCTGAAGCTTGAATACTGTTTCTGGGTTAAAGAGATGGTGTTCTCCGTCACGACGCCATTGGTATTCGCCTCCGGACTCTAAGGTAAGGTCTCCGGATTTCCTTTGTGGCCAAGCTTTGCCATGGCGGATATTTACTTCTTTGGCAATTACTTCAAGTCCCACCCCACTAATTTTGCTAGATGTTCCTTTAAAATATTCCTTTACAAAGTCGCAGCCTAACCCCACAGCTTCAAATATCTGAGCGCCCCGATAGGATTGCACAGTAGAAATTCCCATTTTGGACATGATCTTGGTCATTCCGGTATCAATTGCACGGATATAATTCTTTACTAATAGAGTTTGATTAGAGCGATTACCTTGGTCGCTCAAAACTGACCGATCGCGCAGGCTAGCGATTGTATCGATTGCCATATACGGATTAACTGCATCAGCGCCATACCCAATTAGAGTTGCAAAGTGATGGACTTCGCGAGCGTCTCCTGATTCAACGATCAGACCTATCCGTGATCGCTTCCCATTTTTGACTAGGTGGTGGTGTAACGACGATACTGCCAACAGACACGGGATCCCAGCTCTTTCACGATTTGTTTCTCTGTCTGAAAGGATAATAAAGTCAAATCCGTTGTCTATAGCTTGGTCCGCTTCTAGGAAAATTTCTTTAAGTACAGCTTCAATCGCCCTCCCGTCCAAGACCGATGAGTAGGTTATATTCAAGGTTTTTGAGGAAAAGCCGTGAGAGTTTATTTTTTGTATTTGAGAGAACTCATTATTGTTAAGGACAATCGAGTCTAAAAAGAGACGTCGACAATTCACATCTTTGGTCTCCAGCATATTCCTTTCTGGGCCTATCACTGTAGAAACCTGAGTAACCAATTTTTCCCTCATCCCATCTAATGGGGGGTTCGTAACCTGCGCAAATTTCTGTTTAAAGTAGTCGTAGAGTAGCCTCGGCTTGTCCGACAGCACGGCTAAGGGAGTATCGGTTCCCATAGAACCGATAGCTTCATTTCCGCTTTCCACCATTGGTTGGATAAGAAGCTTTAGCTCTTCTTCCGTATAACCAAAGGCAATTTGTTTTTCGAACAGTTCTTCCTTGTTTAGAGCGGGGGCAGAGATCACTTTAGGAAGATTCTCAAGACTAAGTTTGTTCGCTTTTAGCCAGTCACCATAGGGATGTTCGTTGATATATGTGTCTTTTAGCTCGGTATCTTCAACAATACGTCCGAGTTCGGTGTCGACTAGAAAGATCCTTCCTGGCTGCAAACGACCTTTCACTTTGATCTTTTCAGGGGGGAGTTCGAGCACTCCAACTTCTGAGGCCATGACCACTAAATCGTCTGTGGTCACGTAATAACGTGAGGGCCTCAAGCCGTTCCTGTCCAGAATCGCACCGATCGATCGTCCGTCCGTAAACGCTATTGATGCCGGTCCATCCCAAGGCTCCATAAGACAAGAATGATATTCGTAGAAGGCTTTGCGGGCGGGGTCCATTGTTTCATGTCCACTCCAAGCTTCAGGCACCATCATTAGAACTGCGAGAGGCAGTGGTCTTCCCGCCATATGCAGAAACTCTAATACTTGGTCGAAAGAGGCCGTATCTGAATTACCTTCGAGAACTATTGGAAATAATTTTTCTAAGTCACTGCCTAACGCTTCGCTCTTGCATAAAGCTTGTCTTGCTTTCATCCAGTTACTATTGCCACTCACTGTGTTTATTTCTCCGTTGTGAGCGATAAACCTGAAGGGCTGTGCAAGCGTCCATGAGGGGAATGTATTTGTTGAAAATCTTTGGTGTACTAGAGCTAGAGCTGATTCGACTCTTTCATCATGTAAATCAGGGAAAATAATTTCTAGTTGATCCGCAAGTAGCATACCTTTGTAAACAAGTGTCATAGAAGACAGGCTTGGGATATAGAAAAGGCTTTTTTCTTTCAGCTTACTGGCCCAGATCAGATGCTCTATTCGTTTACGAATAACATAAAGTTTTCTTTCAAACTCAGCCCCAATTTTTGTGTCAGCACCTTTGCCTAAAAATATTTGACTGAAGTGCGGTTGTGCTTTTCTAGCGCTAGGTCCTATCACTTCGGGCCCAAGAGGTATCTCTCGCCATCCTAAAACAAACTGTCCTTCCTCTTTGACGATTTGGGATAATTTACTTATACAGTCTTCTCTGTCGCTCAAATTATTCGGCAAGAATATATTGCCAGCAGCGTACTCGCCTATAGTGGGCAAATTGATTCCTAGTTTCCCACACTCAGCTCTTAAAAATTTATCAGGAATTTGCAGCAGAATACCAGCGCCATCCCCCGTATTCTCTTCGGCCCCGGTAGCACCCCGATGCCATAGGTTTTTTAAAATTGAAAGTCCTTGGGTGATGGTGGCGTGGGATTTTCTTCCCTTCAGATCCGCAACAAACCCTAGCCCACATGAATCGTGCTCATTACTTTCGTCGTATAAGCCACCCTCTGGTCTGCCAATATGTGGAAATTTTACTTCGGTAACGTCATCCATGCTCTAGTAGTCTCTCCACGTGTCCATGTCCTTCGAGATAGGACAGACTTTTTACTGACTAACTTGTCAGCCGGTTATTGATTACATCTTAGGGCGCGACTTTGCCGACCTAGATAAAATTCGAATTTTACAAAAACGAGCGCATGCTTGGGAAGGCACTATATTGCTCGGCTCTTATTTTATAAGATTTAGCATGTCGTGTCATCCCGACGGGGTAGGATTCCACGTTATTATAGAGGGAGGCCCTTAGTTCAGCGTGACGAGGCGCCCATTTTAATTTTTAACTTTTAACGACATTCGACTCTTATAGAAGAAATTTATGGATATTGTTTACATTTAGTGGAAAAAATAATTTTTGTGCGTAGCTTGTCAGTCTAGCTCCAGAAATCAATAATCATGGTTTCCTACCGTTTCTAGTAGGATTTCTTTTAAATAGTCGTTGGTGACAAAGGCATCCCCAAAACTTTTCAGCAATACAAGACGAATACCACCATCTATATTTTTTTTGTCTTTGGACATAAGGGCTATAAATTGCTCAGGTGTGATTTGTTGCGGAGCTTCAGTAGGCAGAGAAAAATGGGTTAAGAGCAGTTTGATTCGTTCTATCTGCTCTTTACGCAGAAAGCCAAGCTTCCACGACATAAAAAGAGCCATCATAATTCCTGCTGCTACTGCTTCGCCATGCAGCCATTTCCCATAACCCAATGCAGTTTCTATCGCATGACCGAAAGTATGGCCAAAATTGAGGGTGGCCCTTATTCCTCGTTCTCGTTCGTCGGCTGAAACAATTTTGGCTTTGTTTTCGCAGGAACGCTGGATTAAATAATTCAACGTATCGCTGTTTTTGGCTAAGATATCGGGAATATTTGCCCCAATCCAATCAAGAAAGTCTGCGTCGTTGATCAAGCCATATTTAATGACCTCAGCCATGCCAGAGTTAAATTCACGATTCGGCAATGTCTTTAATGTCGAGGTATCAATAAATACAGCTCGAGGTTGATAAAAGGCGCCCACCATATTTTTTCCGAGAGGGAGGTTAATTGCAGTTTTTCCACCAACGGATGAATCAACTTGAGCGAGTAATGTTGTCGGCATCTGAACGTAGCTTATCCCTCTTTGGTAGCTCGCTGCAGCGAACCCTGCCAGATCGCCTACAACCCCGCCACCAAGAGCAATCAACGTGGCATTTCGGTTGATATTGTTTTCGAGCATAAAACTGAGTAACCGCTCAAGTTCTACAAAGTTTTTCGATCCTTCACCTGGAGAAAGGATGAAAGTGTGACATTCATTTTTAGAAAAGTGTTGTTTGACAGTTTTTAAGTGGAAATTGGCCACATTGGAATCGGTAACAATAACTACCTGATTGCTATGTATAGCACTTAAAGTTAATTTCGAGTCAGTAAGAATCCCGTCGCCAATGTAAATAGGGTAGCTGCGACTTTCTAGGGAAACATTAATCTTGGTTAGCATGAATTTTTTTACTAATAGTTTGAATAATTTGATGAATGGGTGAGGTGTCAGTGGATATTACATGATTTGCTATCTCACGATACAAGGAATCCCTTGCGAGCACAATTTCTGAGAGTTTTTTACGCGGATCCTCAACTTGTAACAACGGTCTTGATTTGTCAGTTTTCAATCTATCCAAAAGAGTGTCGATCTGACTTGTCAGATAGAGCACAAGCCCCCTTTCAGATAAGGCGCTTCGATTTTTTTTGCTAAGAATACACCCCCCTCCAGTAGCTACAACGATTTTATTACACCATGAGATTTCTTCGATAACGAGTTCTTCTCTCTTTCTAAAGCCACTTTCTCCTTCTATCTCAAATATCCTGTCGATTTTGACACCGGTTTTCTTCTCGATTACTGCATCCGTATCAATGAATTCATAGCTCAGCAACTGGGATAGTCTATGACCTATAGTTGTTTTTCCGACACCCATCGGACCTACGAGAAAAATTCTGTTTAAGACCGACAATCGAATCCTCTCCTCTATAGACTTGGTTTAAGACATAATAGCAATTTGCTATGAGTAAACATTAAGTCTACCTATGTATTAGATTAATTACAGGTGCGCAAGAGTATAGCTTCTCTGTGCATGCGGCTTTAGTTCACCGATACTACTCGTGTTCGACAGTTAAATACGATGGCTTGGGTATGTGAGCTGGCGATAAATTTTGGAGAAAGATAATCGACTTTGGTGTATTAGTTTTCGCATATTTTGAGCATCTCCAAGAAGGATGATCGCTACTGTCGCTGTTTTTGCACCATTGCGTCGAATGTACGATTATATTGCTTTGAGTGAAGTGCATCGACCATTAACGGTAGGTTCCCGAGTTTGGGTTCCTTTGAGACATTCATTTCGAGTTGGGATCGTGGTTGAGATTAGGGACGTCAATACCGAGAATGTATCCAAGCTTAAGCCGATAGTGGAAATTTTAGATGATGACTCTCTTATCTCTGAGGAAATGCTGCACCTGGCTTCTTGGGCGTCCGCATACTATCACCACCCTATAGGGGAAGTAGTAGCGACTATTCTTCCCGCACCTTTGAGAGCGAAGACTTTGGTTCCTTCTGTGGGCCGTGAGAGTTGGAGTCTTACAGAACTGGGACGACAGGCTCTTGAACAGCTTTCTGTGAAAGGGCTTCGGCAAAAGGGTATCCTAGAAATCTTGCAGAATAATACCTACATTTGCGCGGAAGAACTTGGCGAGTTGGATTATAATTGGCAGAGTCCTATGCGCGCGCTGCTGAAGCGTAACTTTGTCATGAAGTCAATTGTGTCTGAACCGATCGCCCCAATTAGGTTACTAGGTAGCTCGATTATTCTAAATAAAGAGCAGGCGCATGCCTCCAAAAATATTCATGAGACTCTTGGTAAGTTTCAGCCCACTGTTCTGTACGGTGTTACAGGAAGCGGGAAAACAGAAGTATATTTTGATGTCATCGATAGTGTATTGAAAAGTGGAGGTCAGACCCTTTTCTTGCTTCCGGAAATAGCGCTAACTAAGCATTTGGTAAAGCGTTTCCGTCAGCGGTTTGGTAGCCGAGTAGCAACTCTTCACTCTGGTATGAGTAAAAAAGAGCGCGTCGCCACTTGGATTAGGTGTAAGAAGGCTGAGGTGGGTATTCTACTTGGGACTCGCTCAGCAGTTTGGCTAGAACTCCCCGATCTTGAATTGATTGTCGTTGATGAGGAGCATGACGCCGCCTACAAGCAGCAAGATGGATTCCGATACTCTGCTCGTGATATTGCGATAGTCCGTGCGCAACAATTGGGTATTCCCGTAGTTCTAGGGTCAGCTACTCCTTCGTTTGAGACATTGGTCAATGTAGAGAATAAAAATTTTCAGATAACACACCTGAAAAACCGTCCATTAGCCTTGTCAAAGACCAAAGTCGAGACTATTGATGTGCGGGGACTAAAACTAGCAGGTGGCCTGAGTGAATCATTGATTAGACATATGCGAGAGCATTTGGCGAAAGGACAACAAGTTGTTCTTTTCCTTAATAGGCGAGGGTACTCACCGGTTATGATCTGCCGTTCTTGCGGAGTATTAATGACTTGCCTGCGGTGCGACGCTTACTTGGTTTACCATAAGCAAAAACAATCACTGATCTGCCATCACTGTGGATACCGCAAATCTGCATTCAGCAAAGCAGATTGTTGTGCTGAAGAAGCGACTGAACCATTAGGGATCGGTACAGAGGGAATTGAAGAGGTGGTTCGAGAGTTGTTTCCTGACAAGACGGTATGCCGAGTTGATAGAGATACCGTCAGATCGGCTAAAGTACTAGAAAAAATATTAAGCGAAATAGGTACTGGAGAGATTGACATCTTAATTGGTACCCAAATGGTTTCAAAGGGCCTTGATTTTGAGAATGTTACATTAGTGGGCGTGGTTGATGCTGACACGCGGTTATATTCAATAGATTTTCGAGCAGAGGAGAGGTTGGCCCAGTTGCTGGTGCAGGTGGCTGGCAGAGCTGGGCGTGGGAGCAAGGCCGGGGAGGTTTTTGTGCAGACGCAAAAACCAGAAAATGCAGTTTTAAGAAGAATTATTGATGATGGTTATGATATATATTCGAAGTTGGCCCTGCCTGAGAGACGAGAGGTAGGTTTCCCTCCATATGTTGCTATGGCCTTGGTTCGGGCCGAGTCTAAGTACCCGGAGCGACCAACATTATTTCTAACAGGAGTTAGGAAAATTCTTCAAAAAGAGAGCGCTAAGGCGGACATTAGTTTCCCAATTCCCGCTTACATGGCTTTACGCGCCGGAAGAGTCAGGGCATTGTTGATAGTTAGGGCGCCTGTGAAAATTGAGATCCAAAATCTGTTAGCCGCTTGTCTAGACAAAATAGAAAGCTTGTCTAAGGTAGTTCGAATTCGGTGGACAATTGACGTCGATCCTCAGGAGACTCTTTAAGAAATTCACTGTGTGTGAATAACCTCACAATAAGCGATAGAATTGAAGCTGTCCTTAAGACTTAGAATTTATATATTGGAAAGATTTTTGAAAGATAAGCTGCATTCCTGCGTAGAGGCAAGCCTAGTTGAATTGAGAAAGTTAGGTGTTTTAGAAGGCGATGAAGTCTATGACTTTCGTATTGAGGTGCCTAAAAAAGCCGAACATGGCGATTACAGTACTAATTTAGCCTTGCTTTTAGCAAAATCTACGGGTAGTTCTCCTAGAAAAATCGCAGAGCAAGCTGCTACGTTATTGGAAAAAAATGAGCTTTTTCATTCTGTTTCGATTGCAGGGCCAGGCTTTATTAATTTCACGCTTGCTGATGAAGCTATATTTGCTGTCATCGGGTCAGTGAAAGAACAGGGAGAAAGTTTTGGGCGCAACAGTCTTGGTAATAAAAAATCTGTTCAAATTGAATTTGTGTCAGCGAATCCTACTGGCCCGCTCCATGTGGGTCACGGACGAGGAGCTGCTATTGGTTCAGCTCTGGCGAGCCTTTACCAAGCATGTGGGTACATTGTGCACAAAGAATACTATGTGAACGATGCCGGTCGGCAGATGGATATTCTCGCTGTGAGCGTTTACTTAAGGTGCTTACAAGAGGAGGGCTGCTCTCTTGTGTTCCCGTCCAATGGTTATCAAGGGGTATATATTTCAGAGATAGCACGTGATTTTAATCGTTCATCTCCTTGGTTAGAGTCGCCTCAGCAATCTGGCTTAGGAGACTTAATAACCGATGTGGATACTGACGCAGCAATGGATGAACTGATAGCTTGCGTTAAAGCGCACTTAGGCACATCTTCTTACGAGCTAGTTAGGTCTTATGCGACTAATGCCATTTTGGAGGGTATAAAAGATGACCTGCGGGTATTCCAAGTCACTTTTGATTCATGGTTTTCGGAGTTGTCTTTGCATGCAGAAGGTATAATTGAGGCATCACTTAACCACTTGGACTCAAAGGAATATCTTTATGTCTCGGATGGTGCAACTTGGTTTAGGTCTACCTTATCAGGTGATGAAAAGGATCGAGTAGTCATAAGAGATAATGGACAGAAGACATATTTTGCGGCTGACATTGCTTATCACGCGGGTAAGTTTGATCGGGGGTTTGAGAAATTAGTTGATGTGTGGGGTGCGGACCACCATGGCTATATCCCTAGGGTGAAGGCCGCGCTTGAAGCTATGGGTAAATCTAGCGCTGAGTTAGATGTCGTTTTGGTCCAGTTTGCTGTTTTGATGCGAGATGGAGCGGCCGTCGCAATGTCAACTCGTTCCGGAAACTTCGTCACATTGCGAGACTTGGTTGATGAGGTTGGCGTTGACGCCGCTCGTTTCTTTTACCTGATGCGGCGATCTGACCAACACATGGAGTTTGACTTGAGCCTTGCTGTCTCTAAAACTAATGAGAATCCAGTCTATTATGTGCAGTATGCTCACGCGCGGATCTGCAGCATTATGACTCAAGCTTCCTCGCTAGGGGAGTGGGCCTGGACTGCGGAAGGCCCTAAACATCTGAGCACCGCTGCTGAGCGGAAAATAGCGATAATGTTAGCTGGGTACCCAGAGGTGTTAATAAGCGCGGTTAAATCGAACGAGCCTCATCTACTTCCTCAATACTTGAGAGAATTGGCGCAAGAATTCCACGCTTACTATAACTCAAATAAAGTGTTATCCGAGGATAAGGCTGTTAGGTTTGCGCGCTTATCTTTGGTAGATGCAGTCCGACAAGTCCTTGCAAATGGGTTAGGTTTGCTCAATATCTCAGCACCACGGTCAATGTGAAGGAAAGCTATAGATGGCCCTTAGAGACTATAAAAAAGCATCTACTCTTTCTAGTGAAAAGGAAAGTAGTGGGAAACTTTCTTTTTTCATCATTGGGCTATTAGTTGGAGGAATGGTGACTTACGGTTGTTTAATTTCTTTATCTGAGAATGGACGGTTTGGTATTTTTAATTGGCCACAAAGTTTGATCTCAACGGCAGATTCTTTAGCAAAAAAAATTAAAGGAATCTCAAAAAACTCATCTCTGCCTCCGATGGAATTTGACTTCCAACCATTGAAAAGTGGCAGCGAAATTGATATTGGGCCGATAGAAGGGTTTCAACAAGGTTATCTTCAAGCTGGGTCTTTTCGTACTGTTGAAGATGCCGATGGGACTAAGGCAAAATTAGCAATTTTAGGTATTAAGTCAGAGATTAGTCGGGTCGTCACTGCGGAAAAGAACGTATGGTTCCGGGTGCTGGTGGGACCGCTTTTCAGTGAGAGAGCAATACGGGAGACACGTATAGAAATGATAGGTCAAGGTATAATTCCTATCTTTTTAAAAAAAGTAGCGGACTGACTTTTTACCTCCTTGCTAAATACGAGTTTATGGCTAAAAGAGAAATTTAGTTCCAATCGAAGCTAGTCGTTGCCAAAACTAGAGGGGGCTGCGGATTCAAGGAGTAACAATTGAATATTTCTCTGTAGCCTCGATTTAAAGAGAGTACCGTCCCCAGCGGGTGTAAAAATTCGACCCAACGTGATGGATTCTTTTAGGTAGTGAGATAGGACCTCTGCAGATCCATTAACCCAGTTAGCCCAAGTTATTATTGACTTTGAGAAAAGCTCTTGCTCTTGTTTTATCTTGACAGACATCTGCAGAAACTCTGAGTAAGGTGCTGCCATTGCTGTTATGTCAGCTCCACGGACAATGCTTTCTTCCCTAGTGTGACAGTATGCAAATTTTTCTGTACATAATATGGCAGCGCAGATTTTCTCTATTTTCCTATTGGGGATGTTATGTTGAGGAAGTATCCTTTCGGCAATAGACGCGGCGTAGGATTCTTTATTTTCGAACTGAAGCGCAGTATGATCTTTTATGTATCCGGCGTCGTGGAAGAGTAGTGCGCAGTATACTATTTCGCAGTCGATAGGTGGTTTTCGGAGCCCATAATAATTAATTATTTCCTCTGCGAAATATATAGCTTTTTCAATATGAGTGAAGTTGTGAAATGCTAGTTTATCGCTGTAGAATTTATAAGCGGCTTTTTCTAGCGATAAATTTCGGACCTTGGTAAATACCGATGCCATGTCAATATTCCTGTTGAGGCTGGATGAGAACACTTGTCGAGACTGCTATTATTTAAGAGTTGTACAAAAAAACAAGCTTTAATATATGCGGTTTTTTCGTGCGAGTTGGTGATCGATTAAGATAGCCTACTGATTTGGTTTGTTGTAGGCTCGGCTGCGGTAGTATATTTTTTTGTCAAAGTAGAGACTTTGAGAGTATGTCGTTAAAAATATTTGTTAATGGAGAGCCCTTTGAGATCCCTGATAACCTTGTGTTGCAAGGTATTATTGAAATTTTAGAGGTGACAGGGCGGTACGCAATTGAAGTGAACGGTGAAATTGTTCCAAAAAGTGAGCATTTGGGCTTTGCAATTAATAACGGTGATGCGGTCGAAGTCGTAAAGGCCGTTGGTGGGGGATAGCACCAGTGGAAAAATCAATAAAGGGATAGTCAGTAAGATGGATACACAAGGATCGAAAAAAACCATTCTCAAGGATGCCTTGAAAATTGGAGAGTATGAACTTTCTTCCCGGTTGCTAGTTGGAACAGGGAAATATAAAGACCTGTCGGAAAGCCATGCAGCTATTGAGGCAAGTGGTGCTGCTGCTGTAACAGTGGCAATAAGAAGGATCAATGCTGGACAGACTGCTGATGCCCCAGATTTGTTAGATGTTATTTCTCCTGAAAAATACGTTATCTTACCTAATACAGCGGGTTGCTATGATGCCGCTTCGGCGGTAAGAACCTGCATGCTGGGACGAGAGCTACTAGATGGCCACGCACTAGTTAAGCTTGAAGTTATGGGGGACAGTCGTACGTTATACCCAAATATTATTGAGACACTATCTGCAGCAAAAACTTTGTGTAAAGAGGGATTTCAAGTGATGGTGTATACGTCTGATGATCCTATCTTAGCCGTTGAGCTTGAAGCAATAGGGTGTGTCGCGATTATGCCTCTTGCGGCACCTATTGGTTCAGGGTTAGGGATACAGAATCGTTTCACCTTAAGAAATATAATTGAAAACGCTAGCGTTCCTGTGATTGTTGATGCTGGCGTAGGGACGGCATCTGATGCCAGCATCGCTATGGAGCTTGGTTGTGATGGTGTATTGATGAACACAGCGATCGCCGAAGCGCAAGATCCGATATTAATGGCATCAGCAATGTCAAAGGCTGTCCAAGCTGGCCGAGAGGCATTTCTGGCTGGAAGGATGCCTCGCCGCGCATATGCAACAGCTTCTTCGCCTTTAGACGGCCGTTTTTTCTCATAATTTGCTTGTCATGATTAAAGATACCCCGCTATTGAGAACTGTTCGGAGCTATGTCGTGCGCGCAGGCCGCACAACAGCGGCTCAGGTAAAGGCGTTAGGTGAACTTCAAAGTCTATATGGGTTTGATCTTGAGGAGATAGAGAAAGTTAATGATCTATTTATCCTGACCGGACCATTGCATTTAGAAATCGGGTTTGGAAACTCCGAAAACATCATACATATGGCCAGATGTCACCCGAACAATAATTATTTAGGCTGCGAAGTGCATCCTCCGGGTTTGGCAAGAGCCTTATTGGCGATAGATAAATTATCCCTGCCTAATGTCCGTGTAGCTGGTATTGATGCTATTGATTTGCTTACTTCTATTTCCCCCGAAGCTTTGGACTCAGTTTATATTTATTTCCCCGATCCATGGCCTAAGAAGCGTCACAATAAAAGACGATTAGTGAACGAAAATTTCTTAAATTTACTTTATCCTGCCTTAAAGAAAAGTGGTATTTTTCGGTTTGCCTCAGATGATGCTATTTATGCTGAAATGGTAAACGATTTGATTAGTAACTCGACTGAGTGGATCAATCTTGCCGGAGGAAGAAAGTGGTCGCCACGACCAAACGATCGGGTCTTAACTAGATTTGAGAAAAGAGCAGGTATATTAAAAGACAAGGTCTTTGAGATTACTGCGAGTCCTTCTCTGTAGGCTCTTCAATCTCCCTAGGTTTTACGTCGTCCAAATTCTCAATGAGATAAAATTCACTGCTTTTTTCCCCCTCGTTCTGACTGTTTGGCTGAGCAATACCGAACGTATTTTTTATGCCGCAAATTCTTGCAGTCTCTAGCACATCAAGATTGTCATCTATCAAGATAGTGTTTTCAAATTTGCATTCCGTATTCTCAGAAAGTTTCGTCCAAAATGTCATCTCTTCTTTACAATAACCAATTTCGTGAGCATTACAAATGTGATGAAAATATTTTCTTATCCCTGTGATTTCTAGTTTTCTGTTCATGCTTTTGAACGCGGCGTTGGTGGCCAAAGTGAGAGTTAAGCCACTCTGGTTTAGCCGTTCTAACAAAAGTTGAGCCCCATTTCGTAGACAGATTAGAGAGTCTAATTCATCTTCAATTTCGGTTAAGCTTAGATCTAAAGCTTTACTCCAATATGTTAGGCTATACCAGTTCAAGGTTTTTCTGTTTTTTTCGAGCAAGTCTTCTATGATTTTTTTTGAGGCTAATATGTCTATATCATTTTTTTTGGCTAATTTAGCGGGTAGTAAATTACTCCAAACCTGATGGTCAAAATGTAAGTCCAAAAGTGTGCCATCCATGTCGAAAATGACTGTGTCGATGTCATCCCATATTATTTTTGATAAGGTCATTTATCACTTCTATCTTGAATCAGTGCTTTGAGTTCAACGGCCAGCGCTTCAGCTAATTCCAATTCCCGAGAGTTTAATGTTTTCTTTATTTGCATATTTTGCTCAGATTCTCCTTCAGCACTTGCTGAAGCTATTGTAAGCCAAGCATAACTTAAAGCCGGATCTGGGTCTTTTCCGATGCCTTGCATGTAGAGTGATCCAAGATTGCGTTGGGCGGGTTCAAAGCCCTGAAGTGCTGATTCTTTTAGCCAAAAGTAACCTTCTTGATGATTTGTTGTTGTCCCATTCGCAAAGATATACATTAAGCCAATTTGCATTTGTGCTTTTTTATTGCCTTTTTCTGCTAGTTGTAGCATGAGTTCGAAGGCTTTTTCTTGCGCCGCCAGACTGTCTACATTTTTTAAATATTCGCCTGCTAATTGAAAGGTGGCGGCTGCGTGATCTTGTTGCGAAGCAAGTTTCAGAAAATCCATTGCTTCTTGTTTTTCCCCTTCACGTAAAAGCAGTATTGCCAGATTGAACTGCGCTGCTGCCAAGCCCTTCGCAGCAGCTTTGCTAAACCATATTTTGGCCTCGGACAGGTTTTTATTCGCACCTTCTCCTTTAGCAAGCGCGACACCGAAAAAAAATTGTGCTTCTGTGTCTCCGAGTTCCGCCCCTTTTTTAAACCAGTGAGCGGCTTTGTATGTATTTTTAGTCTCCCCATAACCTCTAAGATTCATTATCCCTAGATTGAACATCGCGCCGGGCAAGCTCTGTTTCGCGGCCGCTTTGAAAAGTTCTCTCGCACTATCAAAGTCCAAATCAATGCCTTTTCCTCTCATATACATAGTTCCCAGGTTGTTTTGGGCGATGGGATCTCCTGCATCAGAAAGAATCTGATAATGCTTGGCAGCGAGGGCAAACTGACCTGTATTATATGCATCAGATGCCATATCAGCTCGGGCAGTAGCTGCGACTAGAAGTAAAATGATATAAATGGATGGATTAATGCGCATGTCAAAAGGACTCTTGTATTCTGTATAGCATATAATTAGTGAATCAAAATTTCTTACTTAATGGTATCTAATGAGAAAAATAAAAAAAATACTAGTAGCTAACCGTGGAGAAATCGCGATCCGAGTCATGAGGGCGGCGTCTGAGCTAGCTATTCAGACCGTGGCAATCTATGCCCATGAAGATCGTTTTTCATTGCATCGATTTAAGGCGGATGAGTCTTATTTGATAGGTGCTGGAGACACTCCGGTAAAAGCCTATTTGAGTGTAGAGAAAATCATAGCGATTGCTCTTTCGAGTGAGGCAGATGCCATTCATCCTGGTTACGGGTTCTTATCTGAGAGCCCCGAACTTGCAGAGGCTTGTGCTGACGCAGGCTTGGTTTTCATAGGGCCATCACCAGAGGTTATGAGAAAGTTAGGCAATAAAATACAAGCTCGTGCCTTAGCGGAGGCAAGTGGGGTCGCCGTAATGCCAGCAACTAAGTCACTGCCTACGGATGAAAAGGAAGTTTCTAGATTGGCTGAATCGGTTGGCTATCCTCTTATGCTTAAAGCTTCTTGGGGAGGCGGAGGTCGCGGAATGAGAGTCATCGATTCTGCGGAAGATCTACATGCCATTGTCCAGACTGGTAGGCGTGAAGCTCTAGCTGCGTTCAATAATGACGAGATTTATTTGGAAAAGCTCGTAAAGAACGCACGACACGTGGAGGTGCAGATACTTGGTGATACGCACGGAAATATCGTGCACTTGTTTGAACGCGATTGCACCGTTCAAAGAAGAAATCAGAAAGTCGTCGAGCGAGCTCCTGCTATTTATCTAACCGAAGAGCAGCGCGCTGATTTTTGTCTTGCTGCAATAAAAGTGTGTAAGTCTGTCAACTACACTTGTGCAGGGACCGTTGAATTTTTACAGGATGTGGATACAGGTGCTTTCTATTTTATTGAGGTGAACCCTCGCATTCAAGTCGAACATACTGTCACAGAGTCAATTACTGGTATAGATATAGTTAAAGCTCAGGTTAGGATATCGGAAGGACATGCAATAGGTTCTCAAGAGTCAGGTATTCCTCAGCAGACTGATATCAAAATTCATGGTCATGCAATTCAGTGCAGAGTTACTGCAGAAGACCCTGAAAACAACTTCATTCCAGATTACGGCACGATTACAACCTATAGAAGTCCAGCCGGTTTCGGTATTCGGTTAGATGCCGGAACTGCCTACACTGGCGCCGAAATCACAAGGTACTATGATTCTCTATTAGTTAAAGTGACCGCGTGGGCGGCGACCGAGGAGGAAGTTACACTTAGGATGCGCAGGGCTCTTCTAGAGTTTCGAATTAGGGGGATAAGCACTAATCTCGAATTCCTAGCTGAGTTAATGACAAATAAAAAGTTTCAAAAGGCTGAATATACCACTCGGTTTATTGATGAGACACCCGAGCTCATGGAGCTTCCTCATCGACGTGATAGAGGCACTAAACTTGTTAATTATGTAGCCGAGGTTATTGCAAAAGGCAACCCTGCAGTTGCGGATCGGCCATGGCCAAGTGTCATCGAAGAGCCGGGTATTCCTAGCTGTGAAGATGTAGCTATTGTGGCAGGTTCTAGGCAGAAATTTGAAGAGCTCGGCGCGACAAATTTTTCGAAATGGATGTTGGATCAAAGGCAAATTCTAGTTACAGATACGACATTTCGTGATGCGCATCAGTCTCTATTGGCCACTCGCTTTAGGAGTCATGATTTACTTCAGATATGCGATGCTTATGCGCGTCTAGCCCCTCAATTATTATCTGTTGAGTGTTGGGGCGGCGCGACTTTTGATGTGGCAATGAGATTTCTCAATGAGTGTCCTTGGACGCGCTTAAAAACTATCCGGGAAAAGCTTCCTAATGTGCTTACGCAGATGTTGTTGAGAGCATCAAACGCAGTCGGGTACAAAAATTACCCTGATAATGTGGTGAGCTATTTTATTAACCAAGCTGCCGCATCTGGTGTTGATATATTTAGAGTGTTTGATTCTTTGAACTGGGTTGAGAACATGCGCCTGCCAATGGACTCTGTTATAGAGTCGGGGAAGGTTTGTGAAGCGACTATTTGCTATACAGGTAACTTGGTTGGAGCGAGTGAGAAAAAATATAACTTGGCCTATTACGTCAATATGGCGAAAGAATTGGAGTCTGCCGGCGCCCATATTTTGGGGATAAAAGATATGGCAGGACTCTGTCTTCCTAGAGCCGCGACCTTATTGATCTCAGAACTAAAGCGGGAAATTGGAATACCAATTCATTTTCATACCCATGATACAAGCGGGATAGCGGGAGCAACGGCGCTAGCGGCGATAGATGCTGGCGTAGATGCCGTTGATCTGGCTATGGACTCAATGAGCGGTATGACATCACAACCAAATATGGGTTCAGTACTTGAGGCTCTTCGGAATAGTCCTCGTGAAAGCAGCTTAGACGGTAATGCGATTAGAACACTGTCTGATTATTGGGCTGGAGTTCGGAGAAATTATTTTCCTTTCGAAAGCCAAGAGCGAACTGGTGCATCTGAGGTTTATGTACATGGGATGCCAGGTGGGCAGTTTACAAATTTGCGAGAGCAAGCGAGGTCACTTGGCTTAGGTAAAAAGTGGGGTGAAGTGTCCAAAGCCTATGCCGATGTAAACGATATGTTTGGTGATATTGTAAAGGTAACCCCCAGCTCAAAAGTAGTTGGTGACATGGCATTAATGATGGTCAGTAGTGGTTTCAGCAGAGAAGACGTTGAGTCTGATAGCACCGATGTGCCTTTCCCTGAATCAGTAGTTTCTTTTTTTAGAGGCGACTTAGGCCAACCTTTAGGGGGATTTCCTGCTTCTTTGCGCGAAAAAGTCTTGCAAGGCGAAGTAGGGTTAGAAGTAAGGCCGGGGTCCGTGCTTCCACTCGCGGATTTAGATGAGGAGCGCGTCATCGCTGAGCAGCAAGCGGGGAGGGAAATCTCAGACGAAGAGTTTGCTTCTTACCTCATGTACCCTGATGTTTTTATCGAATATGTTGCGGCTTATCGGAAATACAGTGATTTGACTGTACTACCGACGACTATCTTTTTCTATGGGATGGAGTCAGGTCAGGAAGTGCAATTACAGATCGAATCTGCACGCTCAATTGTACTGAGATATATGGGAATGAGTGAGGTTGATCAAGATGGCCGGAAAACTGTGTACTTTGAGCTAAATGGGCAGCCAAGGCAGGTTCGAGTTTTAACGGAGAAAGGGGAAAGCACTAAAATTTTGGCTCTTAAGTCGGATGCCGGCAATGTGTGCCATATAGGTTGCCCTATGCCTGGTCTGATAGCCCAAATAGATGTGGAAATAGGTGATGCGGTTAGCAAAGGTCAGTCTCTTTTCACCATTGAGGCTATGAAGATGCAAACTACAATTCGTGCCGAACGGGATGGCTCTATTAAAGAGATAATTGTGGTCGAAACACAACAAGTAGATAGTGGAGATTTGTTGGCGGTTTTTGATTAGTAAAACTGGAGTTTCAGGACATATTTAAAAGTACTCTCCACTATGCCGTGACCGATCGGAATCTTGAACCAGAAGCTCAAGTGTGGAATTTCACTGCCTGAATCAGGCTATCTTCTACTTGAAGACGTGCTCAACATCAGGCCTAGTTCTATTCCGCGATTATAAAATTATCGGCTCAGAGATCGTCTGATCGAGTCGCGCACAAAGCAGAGAGTACTAGGAACCTATCCTACAGCTTTTTGGTTTAAGACGAAATGTTTTTTTATTTAGGCAAGCTCAATCTTACGCTCAGAATTGTTACTTAGACAGCGCTGCATCTATCTTGGCCTGGATTTGTGTTACTCGTTGATCTAGGGCCTTAGAGCTAATGATATTTTTCTTTTTAAGTTTTAAGTGCTCGTTTGCGATGTTCAATGCGACCAGAACAGCAGTATTTTCATTCCCACTGTTTTTAACTTTACTATTTTGCTCGGCTATTTTGTTGTTCAAAAAGTCTACTGAAAGCATTAGCTCTTCTTTTTCGTCTTCTTTACAGCCGATAAGATAATCATTATTTAATATCGTTACTTTAACTGGGGTGATGCCGTCGCTCACGATCTGTTTTCCAGAGCTTTTAGTCGTGTAATCATTCCTTCCACTCGTGTTCGAGCCTGCTCAGTCTTACTGATTAGCTCAGTTCGCTCGATTGTTAACGTATTTTTATGAGTCTTTAGCACTGTGTTTTCGACAGTTAAACTTTCTATCGTTGTAATTAATTCATCTATGCGCGCCTCTAAAGAGGATAGTTCAAGCTCATTGGTGTCAATTTTATCCATATTTATCTACCTAGGCTAGTTTAAACAATTTACAACCAATCAAATATAGAGCTCTTTAGCGTAGATGGTCAATAGCATTCCCGCTGTTGGTTGCGCTTTCATCATGTGATAATAAGAGAGGATTGTTGGTATTTGCAAAGGGTGTGAAAGATGTCATTAGGTTTATATGTTGCTTTTGAGGATGCCTTGTTACGAGCAGGGTGTTCTGCTGTCCCCTCTGAAGCACACGGGACTTTGGTTGGTCTACTCTCTGGGCCAAGCCAAGTTGACCAAGCAGTCTGGCTGAATTGCATAAATGATGACTCAAAGCTATCTATGGATTCTGTAATTCTATCTGAAACTTCAGAACTGGAAAATTTTATTCAGCGCGCGGTCAATGCTTTAGGAGATATGGAAACTGGCCCACTTATTCTTATTCCAAGTGACGATGTAGAGCTTGGAGAAAGAGCAACTGCTTTTTCTAGTTGGTGCAGTGGCTTTCTTTATGGCTTCGGAATTTCTGGAGTTCCAGAGAAAGTTGCTCTAAGTGCTGACTCGCAAGAGTTTTTGAAACACCTGACACAGTTTTGTAGGTTAGATTTTGAGGTTGAGAATAACGAGGAGGACGAAAAAGCGCTATTTGAATTATTAGAGTTCAGTAAAGTTGGAGTGTTGAACCTTGTTGAAGAGGTAAAAGACTTGAGTTCGGCGCATACAGAAATTAACTCGCTACACTAAGAGATATGAAAATGAAGCAACAAGAATTCGCAAGTAGACGTAAAGAGTTAATGGAGATGGCGGGTAATGGGTCGATTATTATCCAGCCTTCTTCTCAAGAGCATGTTAGAAACCGTGATGTTTACTACCCTTATAGACCTGACAGTGACTTTCACTTTCTAACTGGTTTTGGTGAACCGCTGTCGGTCGCAGTTCTTATACCGGGTCGACCTCAAGGAGAGTTCATTCTATTTTGTCGAGAAAAAGATCAAGATGCCGAGATATGGCACGGTAGGCGTTCTGGTCTCGAGGGTGCGTGTGCTTTTTACGGTGCTGATGATGCATTCCCTATTGAGGACTTAGACGAAATTCTCCCAGGTCTGCTTGAAAACAAAGATCGCATTTATTACACAATGGGTAGATACGTTGATTTTGACCAACGCGTTATCGGCTGGCTTAATCACGTAACAAAAATGGCTCGCGCAGGAGTGCACGCACCTGATCAATTTATATCTCTTAGTCATTTGGTTCATGAGATGAGATTGATAAAAAGCCCGGCGGAAATACGAGTGATGCGTCAGGCTGCTGCAATATCTTCGACGGCGCACGGTCGAGCAATGAAGATTACAAAGCCTGGTTTGTTTGAGTATCAGGTAGAGGCGGAAATAATGCATAGCTTTATGGATCAAGGTTCGCGCTCGCCCGCGTACCCCTCGATTGTTGGTGCTGGTCGAAACAGTTGTATCCTTCATTACACGGAAAACAATGAAAAATTGAAAAATGGCGACATGCTTTTAATTGATGCGGGCGCGGAGTTAGAAAGTTATGCGAGTGATATTACACGTACTTTCCCCGTGAATGGGAAATTCAGCCGAAACCAAAAGATCGTTTATGAAATAGTTTTGGCGGCTCAACTGGCAGCTATAGCAGAAGTGAAGCCGGGCAATCGATGGAATCAGCCTCATGATGCTGCCGTTACAGTAATCACAGAAGGATTACTTGGTATGGGTATTTTAAAAGGGAGCCTGCAGAAGCTTATCCAAACTGAAGCCTATCGCCCTTATTACATGCATAAGACGGGACATTGGCTTGGAATGGATGTGCATGATGTTGGTGACTATAAAATTGCGGACCAATGGCGTGTATTTGAGCCAGGGATGGTTACAACGATTGAGCCTGGATTATATTTTTCAGCATTTACTAAAGGATTACCAAAAAAATGGCACAACATCGGTATCAGAATCGAAGACGATGTCTTAGTGACGTCCTCAGGATGCGATGTTTTGAGTGATGCACCTAAAACGGTTAAGGAAATTGAGGATCTGATGCGTGCAGTTCACTGACACAGATTGTGTGGTGATAGGTGCTGGGTTGGTTGGATGCGTTGCAGCGTTAGGACTCAGCCAGAATGGGTTTCGCGTTCAGATTTTCGAAACAGTTAAGTTCTGTAAAGGGATGCCCGAGGATGGAAGGTCTTTGGTATTGTCTCGTGCTTCAATGCAGATACTGAAAGCTTTGCAGATATGGCCAAAATTAGCCGCATGGGCCTATTCAGTAAAGAATATTCGTGTGTCCGAAAGAGGGACTTATGGGAGTGTCCTTCTCTCAGCGGAAGAAGTTGGTGTGCAGGAGCTAGGATGTTCCTTCCCTGCTGGAAAGTTGTTGGGCGCGCTTAGAAATGCCGTTGTTGAGGACCCAAAAATCTTGGTGCGTGACCAAGCTAGTTTCTCTGAGCTTAAGGAACACAACGATTATTGCGAAGTGAGTATTGTGGAGGATGGTTCTACAGATAAGGTGACCACTCGGTTTCTGATCGGCGCTGATGGTTCTGGATCAACGGTAAGAACAGCGCTAGGAGCTTCTCTTTCAAGTATATCTTATGGTCAGCATGCAGTAGTAGCTGAATTAACAGCATCTGTTCCGTGCAACCATAAAGCGTATGAGCATTTCACCGGTCAAGGACCGCTTGCTTTTATTCCTACAGGGTTGAACACATACACAAGTGTTCAGTGCTTCGATGTCGAAGCTTCTGTTCATGCACGTGCAATGTCCGACGACGCTTACTTGAGACTTACAGAGAAAAATATAGGCGGAAGATTGGGGGTGATGTCTAACTTAGGGAAACGTTATAGTTATCCCTTAATGAGACAAAGATCGAGCCTGTTAAATAGCAAGAGAACCGTAGTTATTGGAAATGCAGCGAATGTCGTGCACCCCAATGGCGCGCAAGGGTTAAATCTTGGCTTTCGTGATGTAGCAAGCTTATTAACATTAATTAAGAGAAGCGGAAAAATCTGCGATACAAAGGCTACTCTGGAGCTATATGCTAGTTTACGCCTGAAAGATCATCGTATGACCGGCAGGTTCACTGATCTGATGGCTCAAGGTTCTCGCTCCTCATTAAATACCCTAGTAGTTTTGCGGCGGTTAAGTATGCTGGCATTCTCTCATTCAAGTAGATTAAGAAAGAGGTTAGTGCAAAAAGCGAGCGGCCTAGGGCTTTTGGAACAGAGTGTCGATTTCTCACTTTGGGATAAGTGAAGATGGGAAACGGGCGAACCTACGATGTATGTGTGGTTGGAAGCGGGATAACGGCTCTTGTGACAGCAGGTATATTCGCACAGAAAAATTTTAGTGTTTGTGTCGTCGCTCCACCCTCAAGGGAAGAAAGTGAGTCGGGCGATATTCCACCAAGATATTACTCAATTTCAGCTAGCTCTAGGCGAATTTTTGAATTCCTGGAGGTTTGGGAGAGGGTTAATGGGACGAACGGAGGTTTAGTAAGAGGGATTCAAGTCTGGGGCCAAGAGACTCGACCGCTTATAGAATTCTTGCCAACAATAGAACGTCTTAGTCCCCTTGCATGGATCTTAGAGAGACAAAATATCTTGTCAGCCTTATTGGTTGCGATTCGTGGTCTTGGAGTGGACATTATTGAATCTGAATTAATCAAGGTTGATTGTGCAGAAGACATAGGGTTGGTACATCTCGAAAGATGTGAATTTCGGGCTAGCATAATAGTGGGTGCAGATGGTAGGAACTCTAAAGTACGACAATCAATGGGGGTATCTCTAGTCACAAAAAAAATTGATCAAGAGGCCGTCGTTGCCGTCGTGAAAACAGAAAAATCGCATCATAATTTTGCCTGCCAGAGATTTTTACAGACCGGACCAATTGCTTTCCTTCCGTTATCTGATCCATATTTATCATCGATAGTTTGGTCATGCCAGCCACTAGAAGCGCAACGGTTGACTGAAGGCGGTCAGTTTTTTAACGAAGCCGTCACTTCTGTTTTTGGACATAAATACGGTGAGGTTGTTGATAGTCGAGCACATATGAGTTTTGGTATCGAGTCAGGAGTAGCAAGTTCTTTTTTTTCAGGGAGAGGTGTGCTGGTAGGAGAGTCAGCCCATGTAATGCATCCGCTGGCCGGCCAGGGATTAAACACAGCCTTATTGGATGTTGCCTCCTTGGCCGAGTGCATTGATAATAAGGGTGTCTTAGGGAGCTATTCCTCATTACGTCGGCGCTTGAGGCGTTATGAGAGGTGGAGGAAAGCGGAGGTGTTGAAAATGCTTTCAGTTACCGATGGACTGAACTCACTGTTTTCCTCGAAAAACATTTTCACGTCCTTATTCACGAAATTAGGGGCGAGGAGTATTAATTACAGTCCGTTCGTCAAAGATTTTTTGATTAGCCATGCTGCTGGAGTCTATGGAGATGTTCCTGAGATGGTGAGACATAAATAGAGTTATTTGCAATATATTTTAGGAAAAGTTGTTAATGGATAATCTTTCATCAGTCTACGAAACACACTTAAAGAAGCTGCCTCTTGTACAGAAAGGGAAAGTTCGTGATATTTATGGGGTAGATACTGACCACTTGCTGATCATAACTACCGATCGTCTTTCCGCCTTCGATGTAATATTACCCGATCCAGTTCCGAATAAAGGCCGTATTTTGACTGAAATTTCAAATTTTTGGTTTCAAAAAACTGAGCATTTAATTAGTAACCATTTGGTGAAGGCAGACTTGGCAGAAATTCTAGGGGATGAGCCTGACAAAGAGGATTTAATTAAGCGCTCTATCGTGGTGAAAAAGCTCAAGCCTCTGCCTATAGAAGCGGTTGTTCGTGGTTATTTAATTGGATCAGGCTGGAAGGATTACTTAGCAACTGGCAGTGTTTGCGGAATACCCTTAGCTAAGAATCTTAGACTTGCGGAGAAGCTTCCTGAGGCTATATTTACCCCCTCTACAAAAGCCGCAGTAGGAGATCATGATGAAAACATCTCATTCAAAGAGACGTGCAATATATTGGGTCGAGAGCGCGCGGAAGAAGTCAGAGACGTGACATTGAAAATTTATTCCCAAGCTTCGGATTTTGCCCTGCAAAGAGGCATAATTATTGCTGATACGAAATTAGAGTTTGGTTTGGATGAGAATGAGGAAATGGTGGTGATCGATGAGCTCCTTACCCCCGACTCGTCACGCTTTTGGCCGGCTTCTAGCTATGAAGTTGGGACCAGCCCTTCCAGCTTTGACAAACAGTTCGTGCGAGATTATTTGGAAACTGTTGACTGGAACAAAGCTCCTCCTGGACCTAGAGTGCCCTCAGAAATTCTGAGGCGAACTAGCGACAAGTATCAAGAAGCATTAGATATAATTACAAAGCCTTCCGTCTGATACTTGTCTAAGCATGCCTATGGCTTAGTTGTTTAAGTATTAAGATCTCGATTCTAGCATTGCGATTGCGGGAAGAGTTTTTCCTTCGACGAACTCTAAGAATGCTCCGCCTCCGGTTGAGATGTACGAGATTTTATCTCCAACTTTAAAAGTGGAGATAGCAGAGAGAGTGTCCCCACCTCCAGCAATTGAGAAAGCCTTGGACTTAGCGATTGCTTCTGCTAGTTTTTTTGTTCCTTGCGCGAAATTTGGGAACTCAAAGACTCCGAGGGGCCCGTTCCAGAGGATCGTTCCCGCATTGAGTATTATTTTTTCTATTTGTTGTAATGATTCCTCGCCAAGATCTAAAATCATATCGTCAGAGGTCACCTCACAGATTTTTTTTCTTTCTCCCGCTTCATTCTCTTCAAATTTTTTCCCGCAGACCACATCAATCGGTAGGGGGATATTTGTTTCTAGATCTTTTATGATTTTTTCAGCTGTCTCAATCATATCGTTTTCACACAAGGAGGCTCCGATACTTTGTCCTGATGCCTTTAGACAAGTGTTTGCTATTCCGCCGCCGACGATTAAGGAATCAACTTTTCCTAACAAGGACTGAATTATTTCTAATTTTGTGGAAACCTTGGCGCCACCAACTACTGCTACCAGTGGTCTTTTAGGGTTCTCTAGAGCTTTATTTAATGCAGTTATCTCTGCAGTGAGCAACGGTCCAGAGCACGCTATAGAAGCATATTTTGCTACTCCATGTGTCGACGCGTGGGCGCGATGGGCAGTGGCGAACGCATCATTGACAAAGATGTCGCAAAGGCTGGCCATTTTTTTTGCTAATTCTTCGTCGTTAGATTGCTCACCTTTTAGGAATCTCACGTTCTCAAAGAGCGTTATGCTTCCCGCTTTTGCTTGAAAGCCCTCGATCCAATCTTCTGCAAAATTTACCGGCATCTTGAGTAAAATACTTAGCGCTGAGGCGATAGGCTTTAGCGATAAGAGGGGCTCTACACTCCCTTCTTTTGGGCGTCCTAGATGGGACATTATCATCACCGTTGCCCCAGACTTATGAGCGAAAGCAATAGTATCTACGACGGCTTTCAGCCTCGTGTTATCCGAAATTTTCCCATTCGATAAAGGAACATTCAGGTCTTCTCGGATCAGTAACCGTTGCCTTGCAAGCGGGAGGTCACGCATTTGTAACATATGCTTATCCAGTGGCCTTCATCATGGCAAGGGCTGTATCCAGCATACGATTTGAAAAACCCCATTCATTATCGTACCAAGATAGTACCTTTACCATGTCCCCTCCAATTACCTTCGTTTGGCTAGACTCATAGATTGAAGAATGCGGGTTATGGTTGAAATCTATTGAGACTAGCGGTTCTTCATTATATTCAAGTATGCCGTCTAGCTCATTCTCAGAGGCACTTTTTAGTATCTGAGATATTTCCTCGGTACTGGTTTTTCTACTTGCCTTAAAAGTAAGGTCTACAAGCGATACATTAAGCGTTGGAACTCTAACTGCATATCCATCTAGCTTACCATTAAGCTCTGGCAAGACCAGGCCGACCGCTGCTGCGGCTCCAGTACCGGTAGGTATCATCGACTGAGTGGCAGAGCGTGCTCTTCTAAGATCGGTGTGGTAAACGTCTGTCAGGACTTGGTCATTTGTATAGGAGTGTATGGTGGTCATCAATCCACTTTCAATTCCAATTTTTTCGTTTAGAGGCTTCACGAGAGGGGCTAAACAGTTTGTCGTGCATGAGGCATTAGACACTACTACATCTGAGCTCTTTAACAGATGGTGGTTTACTCCGTAGACAATAGTGGCATCCACATCTTTTCCAGCTGGAGCTGAGATGAGAACTTTTTTTGCACCGCCTACTAGATGGGCTTTAGCTTTTTCTTTACTGGCAAAAAAACCTGTGCACTCTAGAACAACGTCTATGTTCAGCTTTTTCCAAGGCAGGTTCTCAGGGTTGCGTTCACTTAAGACTTGAATGACGTGTCCGTTGACAACCATCTTTCCATTTTCAACGACAACGGTTCCTGGGAATTTCCCGTGAGCGCTATCGTATTTAGTTAAGTGCGCATTTGTTTCAGCATTTCCTAGATCATTTATCGCTACGATTTCAATTTCAGATTGTCTTTTTGACTCAAACAGAGCTCTCAAGACATTGCGACCAATACGACCATAACCATTAATACCAACTCGGACCGCCATTACGTTTCTCCTAAAATATTATTTATTGTTTGAGATAGTTATCTACCTGCTGGATACAGCTATTTGTATCCAGCCCAAAATGCTCTAGTGCTTCATTTCCGGGGGACGAAACTCCAAAGGTATTGATACCAATAGTGAGCCCATCTAAACCCGTATATCGGTGCCAGAAATCCGTGTTTCCAGCCTCTATTGAGATACGTTTTTTGATTGAAGGCGGTAGGACTTTGTTTTGCCAATCCGCACTTTGCCGATTGAATATCTCTACGCAAGGAACAGAGACTACTCTGATCGAACTTCCTGCTTCGTTAAGAGCATTAGCCACCTGCAATGCGATGCCTACCTCGGAACCAGTTGCCATGATAACTGCTGATGCCGGTGTAGGCGGCTCGAGAATGATGTATCCGCCCCGGGGGATTTCTTCTGACTGAGCCGAAGTATGGTGGAGTGCTGGTAATCCTTGCCTCGTTAGTAAGATACATGATGGGGTTTTCCGGTTTTCTATGGCCGTTATCCAAGCTACAGCAGTTTCTGTAGTATCTGCGGGACGCCAAACATCTAAGTTAGGGATTAGGCGCAGTGAGTTGGTGTGTTCTACTGGTTGATGGGTTGGGCCGTCTTCACCAAGCGCGACTGAATCATGGGAATAGACAAATATAGGTGCAATTTCCATAAGCGCTGCCATCCTAACTGCATTCCTAGCATAGTCTGAAAACACGAGAAAAGTTCCACTATAAGGTACAACCCCGCCATGGAGACACATCCCATTCATCATTGCACTCATCGCAAATTCACGAACACCGTAGTATACGTAGTTTCCACTTCTATCTTTGCCTGTAATCGCGTTACTAGACGAGTGCCAAGTATTGTTAGACCCAGTTAGATCGGCTGAACCGCCTAATAGCATGGGAAGATTAGCTGCTAACGAATCGAGAACGCGTTCCGAAGACTTTCTAGTCGCTTCTTTGAAGCCTTCTTTATTATTAAGCATTTTTTGAATGCACGCATTTTTATTTCTTTCCCAATCTTGGGGCAATTTGTTGTGCATTTGAAGTTCTAGTAGCTCGCTATCGTTCTTATATTTTACTCCATAGGCAGACAATTTTTTGTTCCAGTCTTCCTCAAGGGCTTGTCCTTTATTTTTTGAGCTCCAAGCGTTATATACACTTTCAGGTATATCAAAGGGTTCATGTTGCCAATTAAGTTCTTTTCTAGTTTCAACTATTTCTTTTTCGCCCAGAGCGGCACCATGGCATGCTGATGTGCCAGCTTTATTAGGTGAGCCTTTTCCTATAACGGTTTTACAGCAAATCAACGTAGGACCATTGTTATTCGTTTTTGCCATATCAATTGCTGCGTTAATACTTTTGGTGTCGTGCCCGTCAACATTGGGAATCACATTCCATCCGTAAGCTTTAAATCTTTCTGGCGTGTCATCTGTGAACCACTCATCAATCTCGCCATCAATAGAAATCCCATTGTCATCGTAAAATAGAATTAATTTGTTTAGCTTAAGGGTTCCTGCTAGCGAGCATGCTTCGTGCGAAATACCCTCCATCAGGCATCCATCTCCAGCGAAAACATACGTATGATGATCAATGATATTCAGGTCAGGTTTGTTGAAACGAGCGGCAAGGTGCGCTTCCGTTAAGGCCATCCCAACTGCGTTTGCAATACCTTGCCCCAGCGGACCTGTCGTAGTTTCGACACCTGGTGTATGCCTGTATTCTGGATGGCCAGGAGTTTTGGAGCCCAGTTGACGAAAATTCTTAATATCTTCTATACCCAAATCATAACCAGTGAGGTGAAGTAACGAGTACAGCAACATCGACCCATGACCGTTAGATAAAACGAACCTATCTCGATTAAACCAGTTTGGGTTTTGAGGGTTGTGATTGAGGTGTTTACGCCATAGAGCTTCGGCGATGTCGGCCATCCCCATAGGAGCTCCAGGATGCCCTGAATTTGCCGCTTGTACGGCATCCATGCTCAACGCGCGAATCGCGTTTGCTAGCTCGTTAGATGTTGGTTCTCCCGAATTGTTTTCCATTATTCACCTTTTTATTGTCGTCAGTTATTCCATTTGACTCCATTCGTCGCTAATAGTGTTGTCGCCAGCCAAACTAGTTTTCCGTCCTCTACATGCTGCAGATCTTGCTAATGTTTTTTCATTGTCGTATTTGGACCGACCTTGATACTAGGACTGCAACAGTACCTGTGTCATTTGGTGGTAGATTCTACTCTGATAGTGCGTTCGAAAAAACCATCTCAGAGTAATGTTTTTACAGCATTATAATTGATGATCGATGAGAGGGCTTATTTAGTTCATAATTACCTTATAATGTTGGGTATTAGAGCGCAATAAGCGAATTTAAATGTATGATTTGAGAGGGATAGAGTTTTAGTGATTGTTCCAGTTAGCTTTGAGTTTTTTCCAGCCAGAAGTGCCGATGGACAGAGTAATTTACTTACCGCGCAAAAGTTATTGAAAAAATTAAATCCTGAATTCTATTCCGTAACTTTTGGAGCCGGAGGAGGAACACGAGATCTAACGCTTCAGTCAGTCCTAGATATAGCAAAAAACACTGGAGTTATGGGTGTCCCCCATATTTCCTGTAGCGCGCTTTCTACTCAAGAGATTCAAGATGCTCTCGAACAATATAAGAAGGCTGATGTGTCTCAGTTGGTGGTTTTGAGAGGGGATACTCCCTCCGGTGGCCAATGTTTTAGCGATCTTCGTCACGCCAGTGAGCTAGTGGAGATGGTGAGAGAAACACATGGGGAGCATTTTTACATTAACGTTGCCGCATATCCTGAGGTTCATCCTCAAGCTAGGTCCTCGACTATTGATCTGAAAAATTTCAAGATAAAAGTTGAAGCTGGAGCGGATTGTGCGATTACACAGTATTTCTATAATGCGGATGCTTATTTTCGGTTTGTCGATCGATGTCTTGCCTCTGGAATCGATATTCCAATAGTCCCTGGGATAATGCCTATAACCAATTATGCCAATTTAGATCGATTCTCCACAATGTGTGGTGCCGAAATTCCTCGCTGGCTGAGGATGCGCTTGCAGGAATTTGAAGTTGGCAGTACTGACCTGGAGTCTTATGGTGTAGATGTCGTCTCTGATATTTGTAAGCGTTTGATTGATGGAGGGGCGCCAAAGCTACATTTTTACACGATGAATCGAGGTGGTCCTTCTGTGCGTATTTGCGAGAATTTGGGTATAAAAATTTAACATAAGTCAGTTTGTAGGAAATAATTTCCTTATCGACTTGTTGATCTCTGGTTGAGCGGCATGAGCTTTTTGCGCATCGCGCAATCGGGTGTAGCCTTTAATGATTTCAAGGTCAAACTCTTGGGTTCTTCTTGTAAGAGTGTTGAATGAGATTGAAAGCGTCTCCTGCGTAGCGAGCAAATCGGCTTCCCTATACATCTCCTGGTAAATGTGGGCCCGCTTATTATCAAACTCAACCACTCGGGTTTCGATACGCAATACATCGTTAAGGTCAGCCTCTTTTTTGTAGCAGATGTGAGACTCTAAAGATACGGTTGAGAGGTTACGAGATTTTATATAGGCGAGATCCATTCCTATGAGATCTTTGTAAAAATCAAATCCGGTTTCGAACGCTTGGACGTAATAAACGACGTTCATATGATTGTTATAGTCTATCCATTCAGGGATCACCTTTAAGTCGGTTACAACGATGCCGTTAGTAGGGAAAGTTTCATTGTTCATTTTTTTCTTCTTGATCTAGTACTAGAGTCTTGACACAACTGTCTTGAACCACGATGATCTCGCGTCTCTAGCACGACTTTACGTTTTCTTAGTCGAATTTGCTAGTTTAAAGGCTATGTAGCTCAGCTGGTTAGAGCGCAGCATTCATAATGCTGAAGTCGGTGGTTCAAGTCCACCCATAGCCACCATTTTTCAATCACTTACAGACGCTGCCTCTTCTCTTTTTTCGCCTTATGGGGTTGCCTTCATCACGTATTCTTTTATAGCACGTGATTTTAGCCCGACCACGCTCCCATCTGATTTATCGAAGCCTAACTTGCTTCTTGTTATAGCTAGCAGTAACTTGTTAGTACAGATAATTCTATTAATGATAACATCATCATTAAGTACTTAACGCAGATAAACAGCATTCGGGAGAGAGAGTTAATGTCCGCAATTCAAGAGGTAGACGCCGTTATAGTTGGCGCAGGCATTTCAGGTATGTATCAGCTACATAAGCTTCGCGAAATTGGTTTGACGGCTAAAGTTTTTGAGACTGGGACTGGCGTTGGTGGAACTTGGTATTGGAATCGTTATCCTGGAGCGAGATTCGATTCCGAAAGCTACAGCTATGGGTACTCTTTTTCTGAAGAACTGTTGCAAGAATGGAACTGGAATGAGCATTTTTCACCTCAGCCTGATAATTTAAAATACCTTGAGTACGTTGCTGACAAATTTGATCTTAGAAAAGATATTCAGTTCAGCACTCGCGTAGTATCTGCACACTACGGTGATGATGAAAACAAATGGACTGTAACTACCGACAATGGAATGACGATAAAATCCCAATTCTTTATTACAGCGGTAGGAGTTTTATCAACTCCTTTTACTCCTGAAATACCTGGGCTCAAAAATTTCGAAAAAGATTCTTGGCATACTGCTAATTGGCCCAAGGAGCATGTGGGGTTTGAGGGGAAGAAGGTCGGAGTTATTGGCACAGGGGCAACGGCTGTGCAGCTTATACAGGAAGTGGCCAAGACAGTTGGTGAGCTTACAGTTTTTCAAAGGACTGCAAATTTTTGTAAGCCTATTGGTAACAGGCTCATTACGGATGAGGAACAAAAAGACATCAAGAAGAATTACCCAAAGATTTTTCAAAGGTGCAAAGAGACTTTCGGATCATTTTTAGCTGACTTTGAGAAGCGATCGGCTTTCGATGTGACCCCCGAGGAGAGAGAAGCGCGATATGAGGAGCTCTGGAATGAGCCTGGTTTTGGCTTTTGGTTAGGTACTTATGAAGATATTCTTACAGATCCGAAAGCTAACGAGACTCAGGCCGAATTTGTTCGAAATAAGATACGGTCTCGAGTTCATGACCCAAAAGTTGCTGAAATGTTGTGCCCCAAGGGGCATCCATTTGGTACCAAACGTGTGCCACTAGAAAATCAATATTATGAAGTCTACAACCAGAAAAACGTAGAGCTAGTTGATATAAAAGCTACGCCTATTGAAATGGTCACTGCGAATGGGGTCAAGACGACTGAAAAAGAATATGAATTCGACATGTTACTTCTTGCAACTGGATTTGACACTGTGACCGGAAGCTTGGATGGTATCGAAATCCGAGGGTCTGGCGGTATTGCGTTAAAAGAAAAATGGGCGGATGGTCCCAAGACTTATCTGGGAATGGGGTCCTCAGGGTTCCCAAACATGTTTACAGTTGTTGGCCCTCATAATGGTGCGACCTTTTGTAACATTCCTAGATGTATCGAACAAAATGTGGAGTGGGTAACTGACTGTCTTAAGTACATGAAGGATAATGACATCAGCCGTATTGATCCCAATAAGGATGCCGAGGAAGAATGGACTGAACACGTGCAAGATGTAGCTTCTGGGACCCTCTTCACTAAAGCAGATTCATGGTTTATGGGAGCTAATATTCCTGGGAAGCCAAGACAGATGTACCTTTATGCGGGTGGTTCTCCCTTGTATCGGAAGACATGCGATAGGGTGGCCGAAAATAACTATGAGGGCTATACGCTCGGGAAATAAATAACAAATACGAGTGGATATATGGTTTTCGTAGATCGCAAGACGCAAGCGGGTTTTCGGTTAGTTAAGTGGTGTGAGGGATACTTCCTCGGCTGTGAAAAGTGTTTAATCTAAAGCAAACTCCTGAGGAGTGAAGACCATGTCTGAAATAGGCTTTATCGGATTGGGAGCTATAGGAGGTGCAATAGCAGAGAGATTACTTACTCAAAATTTTAGTCTTCGTGTTTATGATGTTGAGCCTGATGCTTTGAATAAATTGACTGGGTTAGGCGCATCCGATGGCCGAAGCTATCGAGCAATTGCGGCGGACTGCGAAGTGGTGTTTCTTTCATTACCCTCACCAAAAATTGTTGAGCATGTTGTGCTAGGTGAAAACGGGCTTTTATCAGGGTCCCAAAAGCTACAATATATTATTGACTTGTCGACTAATCCCCCCGAGCTTAGTCGACAGGTTAGCGCTGCAGCAGAGCAAGTTGGTGTTCATTATCTTGATGCCCCGGTCTCCGGCGGTAGATCAGGTGCGAAAAAAGGTTCACTGAGCGTTATGATAGGTGGTTCGACGGCTGCATTTGAGGTGGTTGAATCAATAGTGACCGCATTAGGTGAAAATGTTTTTCATGTCGGCCCTTCGGGAGCAGGCAGCTTGGCTAAGCTCGTTAATAATCAAATTTTTCTTGCCACAAGTGTACTTGTTCAAGAAGCATTCACCATGGGCTTGAAAGCGGGAATGCAGCCGCAAGCACTGCTCAATGTGCTCAAAACGAGTTCTGCGGCTTCGATGGTTAAGCTCGCCCCTTTATTTCTCTCAAATGATGTGGATCGGAACATTTTCTCGCTAGAAATAGCGGAGAAAGATTTGAACCTTGCTATAGGGACTTCCGATCAAGTGGGCGTCTCTATGCCAGTTTCAAGTGCTGCGCACAAGGTTTATCAAAAGTCGCTCAACACTGAGACCTCTAAACTAGACTTCTATGTAACCTTGCGTACATTGACAGATTCTTGTGGCGTTGTCTTTCCAGAGCTTGAGGATTGATTGGGTGACGGAGCGACAGGCTTTATCTGGAGTAGACTTGTCCGACGACCTTAGCTTTTCTAATGGCTTTCCGCACGATTTTTTCTCCTGGCTTCGTCTAAACGAACCTATCTACTGGCATAAACCTACCAGCATCACTCCTGATGGAGAGGGTTTTTGGGTAGTCAGTCGTTATGAGCACGTCAATCAGATCATTCGTAACCCTACTTTCTTCTCATCAGATAAAGGAGGCGACCGTACAGGCGGGGGCACAGCTATCAAGGACGAGAAAACAGCTGGAAAGTTGCTGAATCAAAGTGATGGATATCAGCATCGACGTCTGCGCGCTTTGGTGCAAAAAGGTTTTACCGTAACGGCTATTAAGAAATTAGAGGATGACTTAAGACTAAAGGCAAAAAAGTTATTTGCCAATCTGCAATGTGGCGAGAGCATAGATTTTGCCAAAGCTATAGCTCCTGAACTTCCTTCACATGCTATCTGTACTGTACTAGGTGTTCCTAAAAGCGATCGGTTGGAGCTATGCAGCTGGATAGACCAAGGGGTCGAGGCCGAGTCGACTTCTGTCATCGCTGTTGAATACCTAAGGAAGGTCCGTGACTATGCTAAGCAGCTGATAAAAAAGAAAAAAGACCAACCTGGGGAGGATATTTTTTCAAAAATTGTGCATGCTAAATTTGAGGAGGATGGCTCCAGCCTTTCTGATTATGAATTAGGATCTTTTTTTGCGCTCCTATTTCCCGCAGGAGCAGAGACAACCACCCGTTCAATAAGTGGCGGTATGCTCGCATTACTTGAAAACCCAGATCAAATGGAGAGGCTCAGGAAAAATCCTACGTTGCTAAAAACTGGGATAGAAGAAATAGTACGTTGGACAACGCCCTCAGTTTACAAGCGCCGCACTGCTACAGTTGATACTGAGCTTGGTGGGAAAAAGATTCTGACCGGACAGAAGGTTACATTCTGGGAAATGTCTGCGAATAGAGACGAAGCCATGTTTTCCGATCCCTTTCGTTTTGACGTATCTAGAGATCCTAATAAGCACTTAGGATTTGGAGGTGGGGTACACTTTTGTTTAGGCGCCTCACTAGCGAGGTTGGAGTTAAAGGTCTTTTTTGAGGAATTCTTAAAAAGTAATTTAGGCTTAGACTTAGATGCGCCTGTGACTTGGATTCCTAATAATCGCCTAGTAGGTATTAAGAACATGTTCACACGTATTAGAAAAATGCAGACTGATTGAGCAGTTTTCTGCTAAAAGCGACTGAGTAACATAAATAAGATAGAACTACTTACTATAAAAGTCAGTTTGGCGCGCATTTCAATATACCAAGTTGGCAGATAGTGCTTCCTTTTTATTGATCGATCAAAAAAATATTGCAATATGAAAGCCATAAGTAGCATAAGCAAGACTGGCGAGTTTCTGGGAATGACGAGAGCTACCCAGGCAATTATTGAAGGCATAATTGAAAAAATAAGTATTTTAGTATCATCTGCTTGTTTTGGGTTGTTCACTACAACCCCCCAATTAACTCCCCCTAAAAAACTGAGAATTGCGGCAGAATAGGCTATGAAAGCTAATAAAACCCATGATCCAGGCTGTAGATGATAAATCAATGCCAATACTATGAATGGTATTGCTCCAGAGTAACCTAGGCATTTCACAAACCATTGCCGGTCGTAATTTCCCATTGTGTTCGATTATGGCTCCATCAATAAGCGGTCTCTTACTGCCGTAATTGTATCGAGGCTCTGTAGTAGGCTGTCTCTACTGTCGTCGGCTATAAAATATACAAAATGTTGATAACCCTGAGAGATTGCAGCTCTTACCTCCTCTACATTGGTCGGAGCGCCCATCATAACGAGAGTGATTTCGTCGATCGGCCTGCCAATTTTTTTGCACGCTATTTTCAATGCATCAGCGGGATTACCGTCGAATAGTTCTCTGCGATTTAACCACCCGTCAGCGTAAGCGGCTACTCTATCTGGAACATGTTTTGAGTTAGAGCCTATCCAGATAGGCGTCTTAAATAATTTAACCTCGGCCCCATGGGTTTTGTTTTGAAGGTTTATAGATTCCCATTGTTTTCGCATTAGATGCGTACGTTCTCTTACGATGTCCCATCGTCGGTCGAATGCAGAGCCATGGTTTTCCATCGCTTCCGCGACAAAGCCGCCAGCTACGCCTATAACACAACG
>ENA-OSJC01000412-OSJC01000412.1-marine-metagenome-genome-assembly--contig:-NODE-412-length-42533-cov-7.866332_pt1 | contig 42533 bp, 36 predicted proteins | sample MGYA00237885_ERZ534234 | MGnify/ENA primary metagenome ERZ534234 (study PRJEB26413, sample SAMN06343907) | marine metagenome | isolation source: coastal waters | place: Atlantic Ocean: West Antarctic... | reverse complement strand
CATAACAATATAATCACTTTGCAATACAAAGTATTAACTGTTACAACATTAAGATATTGCTAAGTAATTGTAAACAAAGAAGGGAAGCTTAACAGCCTCCCTTTTTTAGTATCCAGTAAGTAAATTTAGTACATCATCAATAGCTTTATGTCTATGATTATCTTCTAACACAACCTTAAACACGTGATTGCTTTCTTTTATTTTAGCTACATCATCTATAGCAGAATTAAGTGGGTTACCTAAATCTATCTGTTGGTAATCTCCACAGAAGATCATCATAGAATTCTTACCTAACCTACCTAAAGCCATTCTTAATTGTGGCTTAGTTAAGTTTTGAAACTCATCTATGATAACCACAGCGTTATCAAATGTTCTACCTCTAAAGTGAGCTAATGAAACGAGTTCAACCTCTTCATTCTCTACCATCTTCTGAATTTTATCAGGTTTATTATATACCTTCCTCATATTAGACATGATAGGTACAAGCCAAGGCTCTAACTTATCTTTCTCATCACCAGGTAAAAAACCATTATCTTCAGTTGCTATAGTAGGTCTAGTAATTATTATTCTACTATACTCACGTTTGAAGAACATATCAAGAGCAACTTGAACTGCTAGTAATGTCTTACCACTACCTGCTTTACCAACCACGAAACTAAATGCGTGATTCAACATTTGCTCTTTAGCTTCTTTCTGCTCTTTAGACAGACTGATATTAAATTTAATATCTCCCTTGGGAGTTCTTTTCTGCTTGTTATCCAATGTTTCTATATTTAGTTAATCCCTCTTTTTTGTAAGCCTCTAATGTTTGTCTTCTATTACCCTCTTCTTTTAATGATATATGTATCCAAGAGTAGTCAAACTCATTTATCATTTGGTCAAACTCTATACCTGAATTTAAAATCCAATCGTATATAACTTTGTTGTTCATCTGCCCCATCTCCCAAAACTGGATGTCCAATGCCTCACCTTTGCAGTGCTGCGAAGAACTACTGCCACCAATTGCACTATTGAGTGACGGGTTGCGGTAACCACTACTGATCCTGATAGGACCAATACTATCACGAAGAGGCTGTATAATACTTCTAATAAGCATTTCAAGCTTATCCATGTGTTCTTTAGTTGGCTCATTTGATATACCTAGTCTTTTAGCTGTATTGCTGTGGGTTACTTCAGACAATGCAAAGTTCTTACTTAATTTCATATTACTTTATTATTATTGATAACAATGCACTGCCTGTTCCGGCATGTACAGTATTTATTTTTAATGAGTAGATGTTTATATTGAACGACAGGTTATCCTCTAATATTAATGTAACTCCAGGAGGTATACTAAGGTTTTTTATTATATTAATATCGTTAGCAGTGTTACCGTCATGCAGATATATATTAACAAGAGTATCACCTTGAGCTGAGGTGTTTTCGTTACATATACTTATTTTAGATATATTACCAGTTCTTTGAGACTCATTTTTATTTATTAAAACTACAGGAGTTCCATTGTGTTTTATATATTTAGCCATACTTAAGTTGTTATATATTTGCTAGAGTTAGTGTTGCCCCGTAGATTATTTGATTAGTAGTCGTTGTTACAATCTTAAGGGCTACATAATTAGTGGCTGTTGAATTGTAGTTGGTTTTTACATCTATAGTAGACCCAGAATTACCACTAGCTAGATTTGTTATAGCTCCAGTTGTATATGTACCACCGAATAAAGATGTCGAGACTGTAGCTGAGGAATAAACCCTGTAGTTAGTTACTTTTTTATTCTTAGGTATAGATACATTTGCAAATATCTCTTGATATGAACTAGCTACTCTAACACCTAACTTATTCCTTACATCATCCTCGATAACGGTACGCTCTAAACTAGCGTCATCGTTACCCATAAATTGAGTTGGTAGTATTTTTAATGTGTTATCATAAGTACCTGAGTCAGTTCCATCTATACCATCAGCTCCATCGCTACCGTCAGACCCATCTGAACCATTACTCCCATTAGCTCCATTACCAACCTCCGCAGTTAAGTATCTACGAAGTTCTTCTATATCCTCTTGCATTTGTTGCATCTGATACAGCATAGCCGCTTCAGGTGGGTATACTTCTAAGTCCGTGTGTTTGGCATTATCAAAACTTGCTTTTAATGCTGCTTTATCAGATCCTGTTTTATTGTGTATTGCCTCTGATTTCTTTGGTGCTAATGCCATATCGTTATGCTTTCGCTATTGTTACCTTACCTCCGTTAACTTGCTCTCCGGACGTTTGTACTAATTCTATTAATAAATAGTTTGTAGCGTTAGATGTTACATCCGTAATGTTTATTTGAGTACCTATGTTACCAGTACCTTTACTTGTTACAGCTCTACCGTTTATATTAGCCTCATAAACTGTCACTGCTGACGTACCATTACCATATACATCAACACCTGTTGCTTTAAACCCTGCGGGAATCTCTACAGAAGCAAACATAGGGTTAGCACTATGACTCTCTAACCATCTATCTGAACCTGTATCATCTATTGCGAGCGGTCTACCTCCATCATCTGCTATAAAATCACTTGGTAGTATTTTTACAGCTGTTATACCAGGCAGTATATTTCCTGTGCAAGTTATATCACCAGAGACATCTAATGTTTTAGAAGGAGTAGTTGTACCTATACCTACATTTCCGCCTGCTTCTAGTAAAGCTAACTTAGTAGATGCTGGAGTTGCATGCCCTGTGTATCTAAGAAATGTTTGTGTATTAGTGCTGTCATATAAACCAAAAACATCATCAGAATTTCTAGCAAAAATTTGATATGTTTGCCCACCTGTATCTATTAAATCCAATGTTGCTTGCCCTGCAACAGATACGTGAAGATCACCAACAGTTGCTAAACCAGTATCTAATGTACTTGTACCATTGTCTATGTTACCAAATCCACTAGCTATAGTACCAGATGATAAAGCACCTACTGTTGTTATACCAAGACCATCTATATCAGACTTTGTTTGATCAGCCGTAGCACTGTCTTCAATACCATCTAATTTATCGTGGTGTGCAACCGACATTACACCTGCAATAGAACCAGATGCCTCTGCTATTACAACGTTAGTTCCATCTGAAGAAACTATTGTCATTCGATCTGAAGCAGTAGTGTACGTTAAGTTAGTAGAAACGTTCGTATCCTTTGCTGTATTAGCCGCTATAGCTGAATTTATACTATCAGCTAACTTATCTATAGTTACAGCATCATCCGCTATTTTATCCGTACCAACAACTCCATTTGCGATTGTGGTAGCTCTATTAACTGATGTTACATCACCAGTTAGATTACCTATAGAAGTTACCGTACCTGAACTACCAGTAGTATTTTCATTACTTAAAGCCAACGTTCCAGTTGCATCCGGTAAAGATATAGTTCTGTTGGCCGTTAAAGTACTGTTGGTGAATTCGTTATAAAAACTACCGTCAGTATTGCCAGTGTTTTCATATATACGTATGCTTGGGTTTGCTGCACCAGGTGAGAAAGAAGCTACAGCGTTTGAGATTGACGTACCTTTAGTTGCATCGTTTAAATCTAGCCTATCATCGTTATTATCATCCTTGATAGTACCTAAAGTCTTTATATTACCACTCTCATCTATGTTCCATATTATATTATCAGCACCGTTCTTTATAGTGAAAGCCGATTCATGAGGAGTTGTTGCTTCGACACTATTCAATCTAAATTGTATATGCCCGTCACTTTTTATTAACATAGAAGGTTTAGTAGCATCATAAGTCATCTGCATAGAACCAGTGGAATCTGCTGCAGTATAAAGATCTAATAAATTAACAGTGTCAAGTTTACTTACAGATAATGTGTTAGTTGCTTCTGTGTACTTGAATGAATTCTCAGCATCGAAAGTACCTCCAGCGCCACTATACTGCACAGCACCTATGGCAGAACCAGCGGATGAGGTAGTTAAGCTGGATAAAAGTGTTGGTACTGATTGGTTACTTGCGTTACCATAAAATACGTAACCATCATTTAAGTTAGGTACGTCATTACTACGACCTGTTGCTACAACCTCTACTTGACCGTTGTTAGCATTACTCCTAGCAACAGTACCTACGTTTTGAATTAAGTTGGCTTGTGTGGTTGGTTTAGTGTTAGTTAAACCTCCTCCAGTAGCTACATATAAAGTATCCCCAACTGAATAACTACTAGTATCTAAATCTACTAAATTACCTATACTTATAGCATACCCATCTGCATTACGACTATAATCAGCGTCAGCTAAACCAAAGGCAGGCATTTGAGCTGCAACGTTTGCATCTGCTTTAGCTACTATTACAGGACCAGTAGATCCATGATAGTTTTTTATGTATACTGGGTCACCTTTTAGTACTCCACCTACTTCATCAAACCTAACAGGTAGTCTAACTTTAGTGGCTTCTCCGTTACTGCTACCAGCAGATAATGTGTTAGTGAAAACTCTACCTTCACTATCAACAACTAGTGCTGTAGTAGAACTACCTCCCTCTAAATTCTCAAAGTAAACTTTATTCCTAAACCTGGATATAAAATCCCATATGTGTTGTCCTATCCATTTCATATATTATATAATCACCGGTGTGCATAGCACTTTTTACTTTTATTTTCCGTTCTATTCTTACATTGCTTACCTGAACTTGTTTTAGCTTTACATCTGTATTCTTTCTTACCGTCACCATCAGTATCGCTACCATCCTTAAAAGCTTTGTGATAAGTGCATTTAGCTGTCTTGTTCTTAGTCTGAACGGTTATCTTACATCTTGTACCGTCAGACTTAATACCAGAGCATCTAACACTTTTTATCCCTTTAGCTTTGTTCTCTTTTTCTTTATCAGCTTTACTCTTAGCTTTCTTCTCTTTAGACCTCTTATTCGATGTAGCTTTTCTATCTCGTTTAACTTCAGCTTTAACTTCTTTTATTTCTTGATCTTCTACGCCTACACTCCAAGCACTCCAGCCTAAACCAATAGCAACTCGTTGCCAAGGCTCTATGTTAGCTTGCATTGCTAGCTTCAAGTTCTGAGCTTTATTAAGTACTCTAGCTATAGGAGCGTTAGTCATAGCTTCGATTACATTAGTAAATACATTCCAGCCAGGATTGTTAATACCATGATCCATTTTCTTTATAACATCTTTGTTATAGTCATATGTCTTTATGGCATTCATTATCTTTCTATGCTTAGTACCAAGTGGTGGCGATAGATCAAATATCTTCTGACTAATACGAGACCAGTCCTTTCTACCAAAGCCTTTACCAAGCTCCTCGTGTAACTGCATTATGACATTCTTCAATGTAGAAGCGGCAGCTCCCCAAATTCCAGTACCTCTAAGTAAAGTATCGAACACACCATTAACCATGCGTAATTGCTTAGCATCAGTTTTCTCCTCTTCCTCTTCTGCTCCGAATGCTAAGAAAGCAAGACCAGTTTGAAGTGTACCGAATATAATATTCTGAGCAACACCGTAGTATATAATTCTAGATATATTAGCTTTAGTGTCTCCTCTTCTGTTTACAAGATCAGATAAAGCTTTCTTAGTTAACCTAGTCATCTGCATCGGAGTATTCGCCCATGCAAGTATTATACGACCAAGAACTCCTCTTTGTTGCTTAGATATAAGGTCAGGTCTAGAGGACTGTTGTGTTTCCTCTGCTATCTCTTGGAAATCCAAGAATGCTTGAGACTCTGCGTCTTTCTGAGACTTACCTTCTTTTAGATATTTCTTAACTCTGTTTCTATAGAATGTCGAACCACCCATAGCTATAGCGAAGCTATCCGCTAACTGCGTAGGCGTAAAACCTAATTGAAGTAGATAAGCTATGATAGCCTCCGTTTTGCTCTTACCTTTAGAGAAAGCCTCTGTTAGTTCACTGGCTGATACATCTATTTTTAATCCTGCACGTCTTTGCTTTAACATATCAGAGTTAAATATCGTAGAGAAGTCAGACCAGAATTGCTTTTGATTAGCAAACGCTTTAGCAGCAGCAAATATATTGTTATCCTTGAAGTTCAAGAAGTTAACAGTAGACAAAGTCTGTAACACTGCAGATCTAGTATTGAAGAACATCACAGCTCCAACAGAGCCGTTGATCCAGTTTAAAAACTTGTTAACATCCTTATCTTTACCTGTAGGTCTGTTACTACCAGTCTCCATAGCGTAAAGCATATCCTCTAGAGCTTCTCTAAAGCTAGTACCGTATACAGCCTCTATTTTATTTAAGTTATTGCTAGAGAATACTAAGTCTTTATTTTCTATCCACTCAGCTAAATAATCAGCTCTGTTAACTTTGTTTACGATGTTAGCTAAATCAGAAGCTATAGTCTCAGCTGTCCAGTAAGCATTAGGAGATGAGTAACCATCGCTCTGTCGAGACATAGCACTAAGTGCTTGAGCAAAAGCTTCACTATTAGGGTCTGCTTTAACAGCACTCCATAGCAAGTTGACTTCCTTGTCAGATAAACCAGGAACCTCTATACCAGCCTCTTTCCACAGGTAAACTCTTATAGCATTATCCAAAGTAAAGTCTGTACCTGCTATTTTCTTAGACAAACCTTTTATAGTACCTGGAAAAGCTTTTTTCATAGCCTTATACTCCTCGGTCATCCTTTGTTTTACTGAGTCCATTTCTCTAGTAGCTTTAGAGAACGGATCGAAAAGGTTTTCTTTAAACCATTTTAAATCTTGGTCACCTTGCTTACCCTTACCTAAGAAGCTATATATAAGTCCTTTAAAGTCTTCAGCTGAAGGCGGCACAAAGAAAGTACCTCTAACTTTTTTACCAAGCATCTTAGCTCTAGCACCAGACACTACACTGCTAGATGCAACACCTTTACTTCTCTCTAGCATATCATTAAAATCTTTACTAGCATCTTTACTAAACTTAATTTTAGCTTGTACTACTTTAGATTTTATATCTAGTTGATCTAAGACACCCTTAACAGCTTTAACGTTTGGTAGAGCATCATCTACAAAATACATATCATTGTATCCCTCTGCAAACTTCTGCAGCATCCACTCACCTTTAGCGGAACCTTCACTTTTGCCTAACCCTGTTATATTATCTAAAGTTATGTCTACACCTTTAGATTTAAGCCATTGCTGTATAGGTAATGCTGAAGCTTGCTGTCTAGCGGTTAATACAAATACATTCTTATTACCATACTTCTCAATTTGATTTTTCATCTTTTGAAGTAGTGGCCCTTCCTTACCCCCACGCACATTAGCAAAGTCGGAGAAATCAAACTCAAAACCAGCGGCAGCTAGATCAGGCCCTTTAATAGGCCAATCACTACTACTTATTTCTATCACCTGTCCGGTTGCAGGGTCTGTAGCTATTATAGAATTATCTCCATCTATAATTAACGTCTCGTCAAAGTCAAACGTAGACATTCCTTTAGCTTTTCCACTCTTACTATATTTTATTCTATTGTTGATAGCTTTTACAGCTAACTTTCTATTATTCACTTCTACCGGACCAACTAACATATTAGCTTTAGTAAAAGCTACCATTTGTTTATTAGCCTGCACTCTAGTTATTTCACCAGTAAGTATCTTCGTTATTAATTCATTCTGTTTTTGAACCATAGGAGATAAAAGTCTAGCACGCCCTTGTTCTTTCTTTTTTAGTAACTCAACTTGCCAATAAGTTAACCCTTCAAGCTTACCCTTTTCCGCAACACGGAAACCACTACCATACCAACTATCATCTCTTTTCACCTCCAAACGATCTTTGAAAGTTAACTCATAGTCTACGTTAGAGGTGTCAACACCCACTCCAAAGTGATCGGCTACAGACACACCCTTGCCTAACGAAGGAATAAAGTACTTGTTTAGATTAATCCCAGATTCCGAGTATCTTATTATAGATCCCATACCTCTACCCAACCAATCCAAACTACCATCCATTATTCTTGGAACAACTTTACTCCAAAAAGCATCAGGCATTTTACTCTGATAACCAGATAATGTAACTAAATCATCGTCTGTTTCCAATAAAGATATTTGAGCAAAAGCAGCTTTGATTAACTTGCCAATATCCTTGATTTTAATAGCTGAATTATCTAGTGCTGCGGCAAACAACATAGTACCAACATTATTCTGAGGAAGCATGTGTTCTTCAACTGCAGACTCATCGTATATTAAATTACCGTTTGAATCCATAGGTACACCAACTAATGTTGCTGCCGTCCTAAATAAAGAGTTACCATTACTACTAGCATCTGTTATAAATCTAGAAAAGAACCAAGCATCTTGTGGATTGGTTTCTAAGTGTTTCTGTATATCAGTAAATAATTTAACTAACAGTTCTAGTTTTTGTTTTTCAAACTCAACGAACTCTTCGCCGGTAATCTTCTTCTTACCTACTAAGAATATTACATTCTTATTACTATCTTGAGTTACCTTTTTATCATTTAACTTTTTATCAACATGGAAACCAAACCTCTTAACGAAGTCTGGTGTAGAGTGATCTAACCCTTTCGATATTTTATCAAAAATACCAGCCAAACCAAATAAGCTTTTTCCTTGGCCATTCGACATACCAGTTCTAAACAAACCTATGTAAACTGGGTCTAGTTTAGCAAATGTCTCTAGTATTCTACCTATCTGCTCTCCAACAGAAGTTAAATTTTTATTCTCTCTTAATTCTTTACCTATTTCTTGTGAAAGTGTATCTTTATCTTTTAGTATCTCTCTATCAAAATCAACTAACTTAACATCAACCTCGCCTCTCTTTTTGCTTATTTTCTTTGCAAGTTTATATACCACCGGGGATATTAAACCTCTATCTTTTAGTAATTTACTAGCTGAAGAATTAGCATTAAGTATTAAGTAATCAACTAGTATTTTAGTTTGAGCACCAGTCGCATTTTTAGAGAATTTAATAGTAGGATCTCTATCAATCTGCTTAGCTATCGTAGCTAACTCATTGTCAGCTTGTTCTACTCCTTGAAGATCTAATATACCTTGTCTCTTCTCTTGAACAGCTGGATCTTGGAGTACTTCGGAAGTTGCATCGAAAGCTAATTCAACCCCTAACTCCATAGCTAACTTATCTTTTCTAGTACCTAAAGTAGAACCACCAACCTTGTAACCTAAAGTCTCTTCCATGTTTTCACCGCGGAAATACGCCATGACTTTGGATATGCTAGGCATTTCCTTTCTAGTATGTAACTGTGGCCCTGAAGTTCTATTAGTATCCTTGGGTAGTTTGTTTTGACTGATTAACTTGTCAACCTCTGTAGGTTTTGTAATCCTCCTAGACTCTGTAAATATTCTCTGCTCTGGCTTTAAGTTACGTTCCATTTGAACTAGAGTCTCTACAGGTAAAGCTTTGATTATAGCTTTGTAATGGTTTTTTAAGAACAAGTTAAATTCAGACCTTGTACCCATTAAATCTTGTAAAGGTTTTTTAAGCTCAGTTCTAAACGCCTTCTCTAAAGCTTTTCTAAAGTCCTTAGAGTTTATATCAGGTAACTTAGTACCAAATGTTTTTATAACAGCATTACGAACTGTTTGCATCATCTTTTCATCTAGTCTTATATCACGTCGTAATCGTGATCTCTCTTCAACTTCCGTTTCATCTAAACCTATTTCATCAATAGCTTCCATTAAGATGTCTGTGTCGGCTTCTATCTGTACGAGAGGAGCTCCTTCAGAAGTTGTAGCATCTATATCAACAGCTCTTTCAAGAGACTTGTCTTTATATTCTCTGTTATATACGTTACCTGCTTTATTACTTACCTGCGAGTTAACCCATCCAAATAAACTATCATTGCTTTCTGGATTGAAGTTCTTTACATGTGCAGTAAGCTCTGAATAAACCTTAGATATAAAGTCTTTTTTAATATCATTGCTACCATCTCTTAAGCCACCTTTCATTTTAGCAGCTATAAGACCATCTAACATTTTGTTAGCTTGCATTTCAGCTATAGCTAAATCAGCACCTTGACTTTTCCAAGTTTCCTTAGTCCAGCCCATACTACCTAGTTCATCTACCTCTGGTTTTACATCAGCGGATTTCTTTATAGTAGAATCAGTGTCATTAGCTTTAGGTTTAACACCTTCTTTAGCTACAATACCTTCTTTGGCTAAACTACCTTTAATTCCTTCTTTAGCTACGTCAGCAAACGCTTTGTTAAATTTATCTGATTGTACACTTTTGTTAAAATCCTTTATGAAATTATATACATCCTTACCTGTATTTAATTCTATTTCCTTAAAACCTTTCTCTTGAAGGAACTGTCTAATAGAGTCTCCTATTTTAGTGAAAAACCCATCGTCAAACTTCAACGTCCCGTCGAGTATACTTTCAGACATAACTGTTATAGTTTCCTCATTATAGTACTCAGAATCACCATAAGCTCTGTCTAATCGACTTCTCATTACTGATTGATCTCCTTTTAAAGTATTAACATGCTCATTTAAAGCATTAGTTATTTTAGCTGCAATACTTTGGTTTTCTCCTAAGGTTTTTGCCAATACAACATGTAAGAACTCATGAGCGGCTGTACCAATAGCTGGTTTATCCTTATTTATTATTATCTTAAAGCTACCATCAAGGTTTTGGATTATAGCTCCATACTCCGTGGATATGGACTTAGAGTTTTTTATTTTACCACCTTCTTTATCTAATACAAACTCACCATCTTCTGTTTTTTCAAATCCTAAGTCTAAATCTTCTATCTCTTTAGATGTTAATTCCTCTATACTACCTTTTAAACCTAAGCTTGATATTTTTGTTTTTACCTTTTCAACAAGTTTAGATGACTGGACTTTAACAGCCTCTTGCTTTATATCAAATATATTAGTATCTATACTTTTTATTTTATCACTTAACCCTTTTGTAGAGTCGTTAAACTCTTTACTAGTTATTCTACCAGCATCTAGCTCTTTTTGAAGATCAGAAATTTGACTAGTTAAGTCATCTTTATTCTCCATTAAATTTATCAAACTAGATCTTTGTTCTTCTGTTATGTAATTCTTTAAACCTCTATTATTTTCTACATACGTTTTTAGCTTAGAAGACAAATCATTTATTCTAGTCTGAATGGCTTTTCTTGCTACCTTATTTTTAGTAAGTTGCTTCTTCTCATTTAAGCTGGATATTTCATTAGCTACATTATTGAGTATGTTTAAAGACTCAGTGTCATTTGTAAATGCCCTGTTTATAGCTCTACCTCCGGCAGCAGAACCACCCGCACCAATAAAGCCTGATAAAAAAGCCTCGGCTCCTTCCTCACTAAGCATATGATCCCAAGCGTCGGCTGAGGCTTGTATAGTATCCTTCTGCTCTGCAATTGAACTGCTGAATTTTTCTATACCACTCTGAGCCCATTCAGTAGTTCCTTCAGTACTCATAGTACCTAGTAAGCTAGTGGCTAAAGTACTTGCTGTTTTCTTTCCAAAAGCGTACTTAGTTATACCTTCTAACCCGACCTTTTCTAAACCAACTGCTGCAGTACCTAAAACTAAAGGTACCATTATTTCTAACTCATCATTTTCAACAAGCTTCCCTATAGCCTCCTCGTTATCACCATACAAAGCTTTTGCTTTAGTTGCATTATACTCCGTATACATTGGGGCTACTATTTGAGGAAATAAAGACAAACCTCTAGTTAGTATAGATGGTATCATAGTCTCTAATGTACCAGCTATAAATGATGATGTAGCACCGATTACATCTGCGAATCCCTCACCCTTCAGACCTTTTATAAAGCCTTTACCGGTATCACCTCTTTCGGCTTTTATTTTATCTATGTTATTATAGCTCTTTATTATCTCTTTATCTATAAGCTCAGACGTAGAACCCTTGTCGTAATCACTCAAGCTTTCTAAAGCTTCAAACATACCAGTAGCTTCACCAACTCTCTTATTAGCATCCAGCATGGCATTGTTAACAGATTCTAACATTACCTCTAGACTGTTAACTATATTACCTGGTACTTCTGAGATAAAATCATAAGCTTGAGAGTATTCATCAGGGTCAGCAAAGCTCTTAGCGAACTCAATTAAGCCTTCACTCCAACTAAGCTCTTCTTGTGATTCCAAAGAACCATCTACCGATTTTAATTCCGTATTCTCTTGTTGTGGATTTTGCGCTGATGTCTGAGACTCCACGTTCGCGCTTTGATTGGAGTCTCCTTGATTTCCCGAAGCTAGAGATGCTTGAGGATTTTCTTGTAAAAATTGTTGTTCATGCTCAGGTTTTACGGATATGAGCTTCCCGTTTAAGACGTATTCTATCATGACTGTTTCGTTAGTTACCCGTTAATATGTATTGTTTATTTTCTATTTTTTCTTAACCACCGCTGGAAATTACCTGTGTTAAACTGTTCTGTATTAGACTTATCTTTTGAGCTTTCTAAATACGAATATATCTCTTGATCAGTCACCTTATCATAGTCTAACATATAATCTTGTTTCAACCTAGATCTAAAAGAGTCTGACCTCTTCAGTAAGCTTATCTTATTATCATTATCACCAGTTTCTTGAGGAACATAAACACCTTCTTCGTCTACTTGTGAATCACCAGCCACATCCTCGGAAGAAGCCATATCAGGAGCTCCAGCCTCTACTCTACGTTTCTGTATCTCTCTAGCTCTTTGCTTGTCTGTAAGTCCTGGTTTAGCAGGTGTAATTTCGTCAGCAGGTGTTATAGGTTCTTCTGTAGTTACTTGGCTTTTATCTTCATAGTTCTGACCTATAATATCAGTGTAATAATCAGCTAACATGTCCTTAAGTAATGGTTCATTACCTTTTAACGATGTGATTAAATTATCTATTTCACCTTCATCTAGCTTATTATCAGAGTTAACATCTGCGTTATTAAACATGTCTTGGCTAATACCTAAATCTGAATATGTCTTATTACCTAAGCTTTCTATTAAATCGTTCTTAAAGTTTCTGTTACCATATATATTGTCCTCGAATAAAGACCTAACGTTAGCGTTCTGATCGATGTCCATACGAATGTCATTTCTAACATTGCCTCTATTGAATACATAGTCATCGCCTTTTGATTCTCTAGTTTGGCCCTGCTTTAAGTCTACAGCTTTCATTACTTCACCGAATGAAGTATCCATAGAATTTTTCTTTATGTAATCGTTTATACCGTCCTTATCCATAAACTCTCCGTTTATAGTTATGCCAGGTATACCGTCTTTTATTTCTATACTATCAGGGTTTGATAAGAGTTTAGACAAGGCTAACCCTTCCTCTGTGTTAGTAAACGAGTTAGACAATTTAACCTTCTCTTCCTGTATATCTGTTATAGTACCTTCAATAGTAGATAAATCACCAGCCTGAGAATTTATACGGTTAAGTATCTTCTGCTTTTCTACAGGGTCTTTAGCATTTATATATAACTCACGATCTGCTTTAGTAGCATCTATTAATTTACTACTGCTTGTAGGATCTAACTTAGCGTTATTTATGTTTGTTAGAAACTCTTCGTTAGCTTTATCTGACTTAGCTTTTTCATTTAACATGTAAGCATTTAAAGTCTGCCCAATGTTACCCGCTATTTTAGATATTTCTGCTACACCCTGAACTCCAGTCGGGGCGTTTGCTCTGTAAGCCCCTGATATTAATGTTGTGTCTACTGCCATAATTATTACCCTTTATAACCCAATGATGATAGAAAATCTAACTGACTTGCGGACTCTTGCCCAGACAAGCCTCCACCAGATCCAGCAGCCATTTGCGTTGCACCGCCAGAGCCACTAAATGCACCTGACATAATACCAGAACCTATAGCACTAGTGATACCACCTATACCAGATGATATAGCTCCATATTTAGCTTGTTCAGCCATCGCTTTCTCTTGTCTTGCTGCTGCTGTCTCTGATTGAGACATACCTAGTAAAGTACTTACTTGATCTCTTTTCATGTTTCTAGAAGAAACTTCTCCACGTCTTTCAGCACTTTGTATTGATGTAGCTTGTTGAGCTGCTGCTATTTGATTAGCAGACTCTTGTCTACCAATACTCGCGGAAGCTTGTTGAGCTCTCAACTGTCCTTGTTGTGCCATGGCTTGAGCAAGTGATGCTATACCACTGCTACCAGCTGCACCTCTTAAATCACCTAGTATATTCGCTTGACTTTGTTGAAACTGTTGAGATTCGAATTGAGCTTGCTGTTGATTGACTGTTAAGTCTTCCATAGTATTCTCCATATTTAAAAATGGATTACTAGTATCAAGGTTGGAGTAAACTCCTTTGAGTCTATCCATTTCTTTTCTATTTCTAGCTTCGTCCGCTTGGGCTCGTTGCCTAGCATTCTCAGCTTTAGAAGCCCCGAACACACTGCCGAGAGCGCTAATCCCAGCAGATATTAAAGGTATTGCCAATGGTATTGCCATAGTATTTTATTTAGTGTATGTTTATAATTACGTTTATATTCCTTTATTTACTACTTTCTGTTATCTTAGAGCTCACGGCAAACAGTTCAGTTTTCTTTGTATTTTCTGTGTTCTCAAATTTAACATCAGCGTAATAACCTTTAAGCCCTGATTTATTTACTCTACTGTCTTTAACAAAGTAAAAGTAATCTCCAGCCGAAGGTAGTACATTAGCATCTTCTAGCTCTACGTTTACGTAGTAATTATTAGCGCTAGTGGCTGCTGAATCTGCGGTGAATGTTATACTTTTAAGACCAGGAGTTACTGCTATTTCGTTACCAGGGTCTTCAGTAGTAAAATCTATATATTCGTTATCCTGTATACTTGTTACTTTACTTCCAGTTGGAATCCCTGGCCCACTAACCTCGTCTCCAATTAAAATATCACCAGTGTAGTTTAATAGGATTCTATTATTATAAACTCTTAACGTACACTCCAGAGCTGGGAAGATGGTTCCACCTGGGTGTAAAGTTCTTGGTGGAGTTATAGAGGCTATAACCGCCTCTGATGTACTAGTAACTGATGTAACAAGAGGATCGAGACTCGAATAGTGGTTATCAAAGATAGTATCTGTAACATCTATAGTAGTACCAACTTTCAACTGTGACGCTAAAGGTAGTTCACCACCATTGTTTGCTGCTGCAAAAACAAACCGTTCAGTATAATTTGCAGCGTCTGCACTAGATACGAAATTAGCACCAACACTACTTATGTTTGTGATATTACTAGCATCCACTTCATATGTAACAGTTTTGTTAGGTCCAAATATAGACTTCACTCTACCTAGCTGGGTATCACCTATATAAAATGAACTAGCATCTTGTACACTATAGTCTCCATTAGTTTGTGTACCTAAGCTAAACACATAATCCCCAACTTGAAGCGATGAGTTTAGTTTTGTAAATTCTAATCTTGTTGTTGCCATAATTAACCTCTTACCTCGTTTATTAAGTTATCTAAATTCAATGTGTAAGTAGTATTAGCGCTACCCCAGTTTACTACCCGTACTGTAGCTTTTACAGTACCTATGGTTCCAATAACAGCTGTGCTCATATTAGTAAAAATTAATACCGTCTTCGTACTGTCATCAGGGTTAACCGTCCAATCTGTAGTAACCGGTTGGTCGATCAGTTGCATATTTACGGTAGTGTTAGTCATGTTGTATTCTATATCAAAAACACTATCAACTCCTCTTAAGTAATCTATGTCAGTGCCTTGTGCTAATGCTCTACCTGTGTAAACTATATCTGCTGGTAAGCTCCAAGTCCTTCCTGTATCGGTGGTAGAAGTTGTCATAGTTAACGTAGGGTTTGCATACTGATTAAAAGTAGCTTTACTACTCGCATATGGTACACCCGACTTAAGAGCAGTGTTAGCACCCGCAGCTAACCATAACTCAAATGACTTAGATGAAGTAGCGCTTGGTATTACTATACTCTCAGTATAAACTCCCTTACCATTATTAAATTTTTCACTAGCTGGTATTGTACCTGTAGTTTGAATCGATGCAGCATCCGAAGCATCCCAATCAATCGTGAATGTAGCCCCAGCATCTCCGTAGACTGAAATTGTTTTAGTCTCTCCTTGTATACTAATTAAATCGCTACCTAAACTAATAGAATCAACATATAGACTTGTAACATCTACAGACTCTTTGTACTTTACATTAGTGTTGACTGTAAACCCCTCTGTGTGATCTGCATTAAGATACTCTTCAACATTATCTTTAATGTCTAAGTAGACACTTTCAGTTACAGAAGTAACACCACCAAAGCCTTCTAAGTCCGGGTCAATACCTACTGTAGTTGATGTCACTTCAAAGAGTAAAGTACCAAAATTGAATGAAACTGTATTGTCCTGCAGGCTACCCCATGTAGTTAGAAATGTTGTAATATCAGTTCCACTTGGGTTCTCCGCATCAACAGTAGTTACAACATCTGCTATGTATATAGGGTCTTGTAAGCTATCAGCCTCAGTAGGTATAGTACCAGTTATTACACCGTTACTTTCAGATAATCCATCGGCTAATGTGTTTGTAACTACTTCCATATCTATACCTGAAGTATTGTTAATTAGACCCGCGGGTATAGTGAGTGTTATAGGCACTTCAGTTATTTCAACGTATGGTACGGCGCTATCCGATATTGTCAAATTTATAGTACCATCAGCGGTTGCAGTATAGTTAGTTAACGTGACTGTAACTTTAACTTGATTACCTATAGCTCCAGCGGTTGTAGTATCAGCCAGTGATGTCGTTAACTCGGTTACACTTTCACTTACGGTAAAATCGCTTCCACTGACAACATAACCTTCGTTAGGTGTTATATACATAAAACCAGTTCTAGTTTCGCTAGAGCTAGCTTTTAAAGATAATATACTTGTAGTATGATTTGCCATTATTCTGGTTCTTCTTGTATTATTATTTCAAATTCACTATCGGTAACAGTTATAGATTGAGCGGTACCTAAACCTTGAGTAGCAAAGTCACCTGTATCAACAGTTATATTGCTAGTATCGAAATCACCTGCTATATAACCGAACCACTTACCTTCCTTACTACTAAAGTTACCTACGTTACCAGACTCCATATCTGTTATTATAGAAGATACTTTCCATCCTTTTGTAGTTTGGTTATCTGTAGAGCTTGGAATCATAAAATCAAAAACTCCATCACTATACTCAGCTGATTCAGTTACACTATCGCTATAGGTTGTATTGTTCACTAATCCTCTATACCCTTCAGATCCTTCGTAGTTTATAGCTTCAAAGTTTTTTACTGTACCTGGTATATCATTCATTATGATATTTATACTAGAATTAGAGCTGATGCCATAGAAGTTATTATAAAGTATTCCAGAGTAATGTTCAAACGCTTTGTTTTGTTTAGCGGTAAAGTATTTACCACCAAAGGATTGTCCAGACTCTTGTATGAAAGTTTTAAAACTAACCCATCCTTTACTTTGCTCATTAAAAGATACCGTTGTGCTATCAAGCTGGTGAATATCTTCAAAGCTAATAGAGACATTGTACTCACCATTGACTTTATCAAAACTACCTATAACTTCGCTAGACTTAGTTAGATGATCTCTAAACCAACTATTCATACCAATACTCGATATTGGTGTTAAACCATCTCTAGATAACCTTAAAACAGCACCTCGTTGCTTATCTGTAAAGTACATACGGTACTGATCAAAAGCTAAAGACTCTGGGTTATTAGATATTCCGTAGTCACCTACGTATGGTACTGCTTGGCCGAGTACTCTATCCGATGCCGTTACATTAGTACTACCATCAGCATTAAATAAAGCATCTTTGTTAGCTAATACTCTTAATACTTTGTCTTCAGTGAATACAGTTACATCAGTATCTCTAGTTTTTAAAGCTTGTATCTTTCCATAAGAAGGGTTCAAGTCTTTAGTTATTTTTTGAGACATGTTAAACTCATTCAAACCATTCACACTAGAGTTAGCATTATATATGTTAGAAAATATTAAACTATTATATCTATTCTCCTCTTGATAATCATCCACAGTACTAGAAACTTTAACTCCATTATTAATAAATGGTGTATTAAAATCATCTCTAATTCTGTTTGACTCAACGCCATTACCATAGCTATAACAATTAAACCACGGTAACTCAACTTGGTATTTATAAGCATCAAGGTCAATTAATACATAATCACTATATGCAGCACTACCATTGTACTTCACCTGCATATCATAAATCTCAGCATCGATAGAGTTTCCACTTATCGTAAAGAATGTGTAGCTAGGACTAATTACAGTTATAGTTAAGTCACTACTTATTGCAGGATTATTTTTTAATATCATACCTGACACTAAACCATTACTCTCACATGTACCTTCTTGTAGGAACAAAATAGCTTGTCCAGCCTGAGAGGATTTTGCACTTATAGATCGTGTAGTTAAAGATGTACTATACGGTACATCACTAGCTAAAGTTATCCAGTCTTTAACTTTTGATCTAGTTTTAGTACCATCCACGTGGGTAAATTCTAATACATCATTTATAAGTATGGAAGGACCTTGGTTTATAGTACCATCAGAAGTTTTAACTATCTTCAAAACACCAGCCCCATGTATCGATTTCACTTCACTATCAGGGAAAGTAGATAAGTATTTATTATTTCTTATTAAAGAAACTTTCGACTTCAAAGGCGTAAACTCTGATGTGTTGTCGTTCGTTAACCTAAGTGGTATAGCGTTAGACGCTTCATAATAAAGATCTAAATCTACACTATCTTTAGGCTCTGTTTCAAATATAGCACTTTTATTATCCACCTTTGTAAACCCACTCTCATCAAGTAGTAAATCTACTATCTCTATAAGTTGGAACTCACTACCATCGTGAGCAACTTGCCCTCTAGGGTCCCAGTTAGTAATATCAATACCTTCGTTTGTTAGTAGACCATTTGAATCTACACGTCTAAATGTTGTATAGAAAGAGGTTCTAGCATTACTACTTATTGGGTTGGTAGACAAGTTATACATTGATGTAAGATAATCATCTGTACCACTTCCACCAACTACCATATATGTGTTTAGTTGATCTGAACTAAACCTAAACAAAGTACCAACATCTGTTAACCTATACCTTAAGTTATCAAACGGGGTACCTGAAATGCTACCATAACCAGACACACAAGACATATACAACCTATCGTAGGTGGAGCTATCAACATCATTATCACCTGATTTAGTTAAGCCTCTTAAACTCTCATTGAAAGGAAATTCACCACTATAATGAGCATCATAATCAGAGTGGGCTGCAGCATCTATAAAACCAACAACTCCATTACCACCATTAACCTCTAGATACTGCATTTGACTACTGTAAGATTCCCAGAAAGAGTCTGTTAGGTTAAAAAAATTACTAAACACCGATTGATTGCCTTGATATATAGGTCTAAAGTTATCGAAATCGCTAAAAGTAGTGAAATACCCAAACCCATTAAAGTTGTAAGAAGCCTTAGGACCTGAGGTAGCTGGGTTATTGAAACTGCCAGTGTCTATATAACCTATACGGAAAGATTGTATTGAAGTATAGTTCGAACTAGAACCATAAGGCTTTAATATATTCTCTATTAAGGCGAAATCCCTCTGAAGTTTAACGAAAAACCTACCATCGAACTCTGGCTTATTAACCACTACTTCATCTAAGAACTCTAAGAAGTACCCGTTATTATCTGATGCTAAATCATCAATCGCAGTTTGTGCGGTCGGAAATACACCTGTATCTACTAGTATTGTAGGGAAATTAGCTTCATCCCCGAAAGGTCTAACTATATTTATACTACCATCAATACCTAAATCAGAGTTAGGTATTGACAACCTAGAGACTTCTCTATAACTAGTATAATAATTACCTAGCGAAGTCACTGCTTTAACTCTAACTTTTAGTGTCCCTTCAGACTCAGAGTCATTAAAGAAGCTACCAAAGCTAGCCAATGATAATTCAAAAACACTAGAGGTTTTAAGATGCTCGACGTTACCGTCTATACCCATTTGATCAGAGTCCATCCCTCTACTACCCATTAATCTCATGTCTAGCTTTATGAACTCAGGGGCTTCGTTCTCTATGGCTATAATTTTATATCTAGCCTCAGACTCTACTAGAGAGTTTTCACCATGTTTCTTTTTAAGTATCAAATAAGTCTCTTCGTCAACTTTATTTCTTTCAGCTGACGGAAATGAAACCCATACGTTACCATCATCAGCATCATACCAACGGTCCATTACTAAATTATAGTACTCGCTTGACGTTTCTTTTATATAGTACTTGGCATAATCCATCCAGTTATCTGGTTGAGAATTAGCCCAATCTTGAGTGACTAAAAAGCTATTAGATTTAACTGCTTCGCTTTTATTTATAGAAGTAGAATCGTTGGAATAGGAATTAGTAGTACTAGGGTTAGTTTCACTTCTAGTACCAACAGATATAACAGGTGTTTCTCTACCATACTCATCACCTATGATCAACCCAAACCTATAACTTCTAAGAGTTTTTATAGATTTCTCTGGATTAAGTATAGTAGTTATATCTTTCGATACCATAGATTGTCTTATAGCAACAGTAGAAGGCATGTCGTAACCTTGAGTGTAATTACCATATATTAATCTGTTTCCTACGATCTCTTGAGCTTTAGCTAATCTAGGTACGTTATCCCAAGATCTTAATATCTGATCACTAGGAACGGTCTTATGAATCATCTCTGATGTTATAACAATGTCGTGGCTATTAGTACTAGTTGAAATATCACTCCATTCTGGGTCTACACCTTTTTCAACAGTCTTAGCTACATATACATTTGGGGAATCCGTAGATTTATAAAGTATGTCTATAGATTTTATATCATCAGGTCTAACTGTAATATCTTGAAGTAGGTTGGTAATAGTAACCTCCCTTAATAGGTTTGTCATACCTAAGTTGTGACCTTTCTTTTGGTCATAATCGAACTTGCTAGGTATAAAAGCTATTTCAGACCAAGGAGAGAAGCTAGAATACTCATTATCATTATACTTATATCTAAAAGCAAACCTTGGAAATTTTAATTCAAAAAGCGGCTTACCGGGCTGTACAAGTTCGACTAGCCATTCAGTGTGACTAGCTAATGTATCGGAGGATATAGAAAGTAATGTTATGAAAGTAAGACCACCATCAACATTGGCTGGATGATAAATACCCCTAACAGTAGAAACAAGACCTTGAGTATCATTAAGACATGTAAGTTTAACGTGATCACCCTCTAGTATATTAACTCCAACACTAGCGATTGGTATAGTAGCATAATCAACTCCATCAGCATCTGTCCAACCTCCTATAGTAAAATTTTTACCAGTTATAGTATATTCCGTAGAACCCTCTCTAACACTAGACTTCAACTTTAATGAAGGAGCTGTTCTAGGGGCTTTACGTATTACTGTGAAGTGATCTTTAGTTACAGGCTCAACGGTTCCTACGTAATCTGATCCAGCTTGTAATGCTCCATTTTTATTTTTAAGTACTAGCTTGGTATGGTTTGGAACCGCAGTTTGAGGTGATACTGTACCCGCTTTACTTCTACGTATATTTATTTTCTTAGGCTCTGATGAGTTATCAGTGTAGAATAAGAAATCATCTATTACATTTATACCAGTTACTCTAGAGTTGTAATCGAACTCTAAAGCTTTAGGAGCTTCAAAAGAAAACCAAGCTGCCGTACTTAAGTTACTAGGCTGAGGACGATCTAAATATATAGTATTGCTAGATATTTTAGCTATCTTAGTTCCTTCAGTAGCTATGTTAGATGCACTAGAGAATATGTGTGCTTTAACTACCATACCAACTCTGTATATAGAAGCATCTGTTACAGACATTACAGGTACAGTACTGGAGCTTGTTAAAGAAGTAAAGCCAGCTGGAGTAGTTTCTGCTATACCAAATACGTCTACAACCACTGGTTTGTAACTACCATCTGAGTCCTGCTCTATTATCGAGTCGACGTAAAATTGCCTTGTAAAAGCACCACTAATTGGAGTTGAAGGTGTGAATAACCTAGGACTAGCAAACAAGAAGTAACCTTTATTATTTCTTTCATCCGCTACAGATCCAATACATTTAGTTTTCTCACCTGAAAAATTAGTGGTTAAGTGAGACAAGCCCTTACTTGAGTTCCCCTCTAAGTTCTGTACAGTACCAGCAGCACCACCTTCTGTAGTTCTAACTTGTATATTTAAAGCATCTCTATACTCACCATTAGGAACAAGTCTTTCATCAAGATCCTTATTCATACGCCCGGCGGTGAATGTGTGTTTAATTTCTGCCATCTATATTACTTTATAGGTTTACTTAAACCCTTTAACACTTGAGTGAACTCTTCTATCTTAATGCTAGATAGCCTTATCTTAGCTTTTCTAGCTTCAGCAAATCTTTCTTTCTTAAATCGCTGTACTATATATTCAGGTATATTAGATCTTGAGGCCAACACACCGTACGCTATCCATTTATATACAGCTTCTTCTGCAAACTTATGTACAACCATTTCGTTGTCTGTACCTAAACCATCGCTTATGTAATGCAGTACGATAGTCGAACCTGCTAGAGCAGATCCAAAGTGTATCATACCTTTGTTAGCATCGATATAGAAAGTGCCATTATCTTGAGCGTGTTGTGGATCAAGACCATATCTTCTACCATAATGATCTAAATAATTTTCATTAGTCTCATAGTCATTTCTAATTTCATTAGGGGTGTGTGACTTGTAACCTGTCCACGTGTCTGAATCTGTTTGGTATTGAAGATCGTTTGACACCGATGTTGATCCATCAATAGTTTGATTAAAATCATAACTACCATCAGCTGTTTGGTTTATAGCAAATGGGTTTGAAGTCTTACCAGTAGGATATAAAACCCTCTCAATACCGTCAGTACCACTCGTGGTCATCTTACTATAGTTTACATAGTCTTGAGGCAATATCATTTGAAGCGTGTTAGGTACTTCAATCTCTTGGGCTTTTATGGATCTAAATATGTCATAGCTAAATTCCTGTATAGCTCTCATTGCGTGGAACTGTATATCAGTTCTATTTACTTTACTAATCAACTTGCTCTCACCAACGTATGCTACCATAAAACCATTTATGATACTATCCAATGAAGTGAACTGATAATCCCCGTAGTTACCAGAATTACCAGAGCTGTAATATGTATTTTGATTTTGTGATAATAAACCCATAGTTAGTTATTCTTTTCAGCTTTAGTGTTTGCTTTATCTCTCATAGCAGTTTCAGTAAGAGCTCTATCTTTTAAAGCTATACCTGACAGCTCTAATATCCTCATTACTAAGTTAGTTTCTTCTGACTCGTGTAAATCGAAGTCTGTAGAATTAGCACCGTTATATAGCGCTTTACCTTGTATTACAACGTAACCCCAAGAAGGTGTATTAGGTTTTTTGATATACTCTACGTTTACCACTAACCCTACTGTAGGATATATTTTTATTTTATTAACTCCCTTTCTAACATATACAGGTCTATCTGCCACAGCCTTAGTTAAAGGGTTTCTCTCCATTTGTCTAAGTAACCTAGAATCAACTTCATCTACTTCTATGTTACTTACGAACACAGAGCTTAGTATATAAGCATTATCAGTTAAAGTGTATTCGTTATTTGTATGAGACTCATTGATGAGTTCATCTACACGATGTACTGATATTCTTTCGTTTAATAATTCTATCTCATCCCCTATATCTGTACTATTCTTAGGCTTCAACTGAGCCATCTTAAGATCATGGAAGTAATTCTCAAATACCTCAAGCTGAGCTTGATCTGCGAACAGATTAAACTCCTGTGGTGTTATATAACCTCTCTGGTCCTTGTTGGCTAAAGCCTGGACTTTCTGGTATACTCTATCTATATCTACTGTATTGTTAGCCATATCTATTATTTTACTTTAATATAGTTACATAATAAAGTAGTATGTTACTATATAGAAAAAGCCACAATTAAGTGGCTTAGTTACTATTTACTGAAATTTACTTAGTGTTATATTGTCTATAACTGTCTGAACCTGTTTCTTAGTTGCCTGTAATTGCATCATAATGTTGGGGTCAAACCTAGACTGCTCTACCCCGTTATCAAATATTATAACTGTAGGTATAGAGGTTACTTTATATTTCTTCTGAATACTAGCACCTTTGACAATACACAACCTATACGGTTCGCAGTCTTTCAATGATTTTAGAAATTCAACTTGATTACCTTGATTCCACTCAGCCCAGAACTCTACTACAGTTATACCTTTAGCTGTCCTAGAATTAAACGTATCTTTAGATATAAATTCTTGTGCGTTAATTAAAGCAGGTAACATAAATACTAGTAACAACTTATTCATATAACTTTTCTTTAATTGCTTTCAAATCGTCTTTAATTTCTTTCACATCCTCTTGAGTGGACATTATAGTTTGGCGGATTAACTTATCTTTCATATCAAACTCCATTCTAGTTATCTCTGGGTCCATAGGTTCTGGTAAGTTCCTGGCTTCAGCTATATCATTCTGAAGTGTAAACCACATCCCAACTAGAGTAAATATTAAAGCAGCTATACCAGCTAATGTTTTTATACTTACATTTAATGTAGTATCTTCATTTAACTCTTTACTCATATTAAAATATTAAATAGTTTATACCAGTTTTTAATTGATAAGAAGGTCTGTCCCAGAACTTTAAATGCCTAGCCTCTACGAATATACTAAAATGTCTATTAAAATTAACACCGAATATCAATCCTGCATCCCACTCTGTTTGACTACCGTTTCTATTAAAAGAAAAATCCGTAAGTCCTTTGTGCGCTGGGTATAGAGAACCCCAAGTGTGTAACCAGCAATTTTCATCGTAATAATAATAATCTAATCCTATAACTGCTGACACTTCCTGCTGTAGACCTATTAAGTCTAACTGCTCTTTATTGTATCTATTAAGAACCGTAGGAAAGTAATACTTGTAAAACTCATCATCGCCTGCGCATATCCACTCAGATTCACCAGCCTCAATGTCTATGTATATCCACTCTCCAGATTGAGATGTACTGAGATAATAATATGAATTAGCTAAAGCTTTCCAATCTTCATTACCGTTCGTTCTAGTCCACTCTTCTATAGGTGAGTAACCATATACTGGATGTGATCGATGTGCTACACCTGCTGTAACATCAAATGACCCAAAGCTTTTACGTAGTCTAGCTTCTCCTAGTGTGTACTTTAAGTTTATTAACCCATCGTTAACGTAAGCAGCTTTAGCCGTGAAGTTACTAGAGATATACCTTAGTTTATATTCTTGTTGAGTTACTTCGGTACCTCTGTTTCTAACAAAAGAATACTGAAACAAATACTCTAGTCCAGGAGCATTAGATACTGTAGAGTAATCACTGATCTCATGTTCTGAACCGTCATAAAATAAACCTTGCTTTACTTGGTAATTAAACCTAGCTATTTTTCTAAGTCCTATAGTTATGTTTACATTAGGTTCACTGTACTGAGTCATCTCTATTATAGTACCGTTTACATAATCATCTTGATGCCCAGGGTCATATAAACCTTGAACTCTATAACCTACAGGCTCTGCAGCAGGCGTAGTAGTAGAGAAGCTAGCGTAAAAAGTAGCAAACCTAAATACTTGAGCATCGGCGCTATAGCATAGCAATAATAGTAGTGTAAAAAATATTCTTTTCATATAACGATTTATTAGCATTTCCATCTACGTCTAGCTGCTTTGCCTCTCTCACTTGTCCAACTTTTGGATCTAGCACAGAAGGATTTTCTACGACCAGCAGCTTTACTACCTGGTTTTACTTTACCAGTAACAGCTGTCTTGAGCTTACTACCAGGATTCTTCTTCTTGTAAGCGGCTACACCTTTTTTAGTCATACCCGCACCTTCTTTAATAGTAAGGAAATTTCTTCCCTTACCTTTAGTTGTCTTACGTATTGCCATAACTTTTAGTGTTGCTAAATATTATCCGATTGATTGTCTCTAATTAATTCCATCGCTTCAGCGCTAGTCATAAGACAGTTGCTAGGATAGCTTAAGCCCCTACCTAAGTTAAGTAAAGCCGAAACCTCACCACCTAACCAAGAGCAATCTAACTCAACTACATAGTACTTGCTATCTTCTATAGCAACCTCTATAACGTTTCCAAATTTAATTCTGTTATCAGAAGCTACCTCTTCGAATGTAGTCGCTAAGACCTCCGTTAAGTTACCTTCTTCATTGTATATCTTACGAGAATACTTCCCTTCGAGTTCTCTAGGAATATTACCTAGATAAGCTGCCTCATTAAGGCAGATAAATATATTTCCTTTCATAATTAATTTGAATGTGCAGATAATCCTGCGTTATAATTGTTGGTTATTTCCTCCTGAGTTAGTGCTTCATTATACACTACAACCTCGTCAATAATTTCGTCCAACCCCTCTGTAAAATCTTGACTAACTCCTATAAGTAAAGGTTTTATATTTGTAGGTATAGCCCCAGTATGTGATGTACTTCCATCAGCGTTTCCATTCAAATAGAATTGAATAGTAGAACCATCATAAACTACAGATAAATAATTCCATTGATTAATAGGCGGATATGTATTAGAGTTGAATTGCGTACTACCTATAAATAACCTAGATTTAACTGAAGCGTTACCCACATACCAAGTGTAAGCATTACCTTTATTTACTAAAGAAGAATACCCTGACTCTCTTTGGTATACCCAAGCTGATAAAGTTAATTCAGTTGTTATATCTAAAGTAGTATCATCAACCACTTCAGCATAACCCGAACCATCTAAGTTGAAAGCATACTCTCTTAGTTTTAATGGGTTACCTAGAACATCATACCCTACGTTGTTAGGGTTTTGAACTAGTGTAGCATTTATTGCTGATGAACCTGCTGTTCCGATATATGAGCCTACTGTCGAGGATTGCTCTAGTTGCCATCCTACCACTTTAAAACCTTTTGAAGATTGAGTTGTGTATTTAATAATACCATTATTTGTAGACGTTGAAGTAACTGTCTTTGTTTTAGAAACCCTCCATATATTACCACTAACATTGGTTTTCGTATTAGTTCCTCCTGCAACAGCATTACCTAAAACAAGTCCAAAATCACCACTAGAAGCAGTATTGGTAATATCAGGTTCACTATTATCATCCATAATAACAAAAGCTGATAAAGTATATTCTAAACCTGAAGTAACAGAACTTCCATACCTAAACCTAAGTGATGAATTATCGCCAAATTCAGTAGCATTTTTAAATCCAATATAATTCCAAGAATAAGATGCGTAAGTTGTATTTTGTTCTGCAGATTCATCAGATGTAGGCTCACTGTTTAAATACAAATTACTCCCCTTACTCCAATCCATCATACCCAACTGAGGGATAGTAGGTTGTTGGTCATCGTATGTAGCACCACTAATAGTCCCGTCATTGCCCTCGCCTGAACTATCGTAAGCAATCGAACCTGCACCCTCACTCAAAGCCCAATAGCCTTTTAGATTAGATAGAGCAACAGTCGAATTAGGGTTATCCGTTACGAGGTGGTTAGGGTTGTTGTAGTCGAAGGTATAATCACTTTGCTCTAAATCACCTTGCCAAATTTGAATATTCGATAAAGTACCATTAAAAAAGGTTTGAGCTTTCCCTATCCTATTGAAATCTAATACTGAAGAAGGGTTGAATGTGATTGAAGATAAAAAAACACCATTTAGATAACCTTTACAAGTTTGATTAGTTACATCATACTCGTAAGCTATTCTATTGTAAGAACCATCTGATACTACATCTGAACTAAATGTTTGTTTTATCCAACCACCGTTATGGTAAGACGCAGAAAGTTGACCTCCATCTATACCAAACACAACAAAATAGTTATCTCTTGAAAATATGGGGTTTGCTCCCGACACCGAAGTCGTTGTGTCTGTAGACTTAACTGTAGCCATAAAAGTCCAAACACCACTTTGAGGGTTGATTCCATTACCTATATCAACATAATCATTAACCCCATCAAAGCTAAGAGCCTTCCCTGTAAATAACTTACCTACATTTGAATTACCCGATTTGTCGGGAACGAATTGGGCTACTTCTTTTACTGTTACGCTATTTACTTCTGCTATCTTACTTGATAAGCCTAGTACTGTAACCGCAAAAGTTGAACTAGATGCTATTCTATAGAAAGTACTCTCGCCAACTTCTAAACTATAGTCAAGATATGAACCATCAGCGATCAATCTAACCCCTGCAGCAGAAGTGGACTCCACATTTATAGTAATTTTATATTTTCTACCTGCTTTTACTGTAAATACATTAGAAACCAAAGATGAACTTACTCCTGATTGTGTTCCATCTAATGTAGCACTACTGCCACTAATAGACCAACCATCTCCTGTAGTCCAATATGTTCCTGTTATGTTCTCTGCCTGTGTACCTGTCAAAGCGAAATCCACATCGGAAATAAATCCGACATCTTCTATCATAGTCGTTGTAAAACCAAGCCACGTTTTAAGTCCACTAGTTATTACAGAAATAATACTAGCAAGTCCTGACAAGACAATTGAATTACCTAAACCTAACATACTAAGCTATATAAGCTATAACAGTACCACCAGCTATAGTAACAGTCGTGAACAGACCATATATTGTAATACCAGCGGGTATTGTAATTGAAGTCAAACTATCTCCATTTACTGAAGCAACCGTAAGTGTAGCAGTTGATAAACAGGTGATGGCATTATAATGCGTACCTAGATTAGCAGTTTGACTACCTGTTAAGTGATCGAAACCTTTTTGTCCGAATGTTGCTAACTGGTGATTACCAGGGTTTGCTAAATTTGAATAACTCATATCTTTGTTTTTTTAATGTTAAAACTCTTTCGAGGAAATAGGGAACTAGCCCTCACATAGAATATTACATACTTAGTGAAACAGTTAAGTGGTAACTATTCTAAATAAAAATAGCCACCCGAATTGGATGGCTATTAGTTCTTGATTTATGATTACTAGTTGATCTTCTTTTCTATAGAATTTAAAACCTCCATACCTTCGTCAGTCTTAAACCAAGCGGCTAATGCTGAGTATGGGTGCTCATCAAACGGAACAGTCATCAATTTTCTACCTGTGTTACCCCAAGTAAAAGTTCTATTGTCAGGTGATAAATTTACTATACCAGCTTCATTAGCTTTGATCCCTATGTTACGTAGATGTATGTTATCATCATTCATCAACTCTAAGAACAATTCTGGATTGTGACGAGCAAATAGTAGTAAATCTCTTTTAAGTTCCTTAGAACTCATATTAGATACTTCAGATCCAATCTCTACGCGCATAACAGCTTCTGCTTGATCGATGTCCATATTAGCTGCAGCATTCATAGCTTCAAGTTCTAATTGTATATCTTGAACTTCTTCTTTGGCTACTTCCTCAGGTTTATCTTCGTAGTATAACTTATCTCGCATCGGGTGATACAGTGATAATAACTTTTGTAGCACTACTTTGTTTTTAGGTACTACAAGGACTCCGTCTCTAAATATTATATGCTCAGGTCTTTTAATACCCTCCATTTCATCCACAAACACAGTCTTCTGATTTGTAGTTAACACCATCTCTCTCTCGTAACCTTTCTCTTCGTCAAAGTAGTAAATATTCTTACACGACATTATTCGAGCTACTGGAGTACTTTCATTTGATAAAAAATAAACTCTATCCTTGTATTCCCAAGTTTCAGATTTTTTTGTAGGTTTCTCAATAACAGCTTCAATCATTTTGTTAGCTGCTTTAATTTCTGGTTCGACTACCTTAGTAGCTTTTGGTTTTGTTACAATTTGCTTCTTAGCCATAATATAATAAAATAAAAATTAATAAAAAAAAAGAAAGTTGAAGGGCCTAAACCCCTCAACACTCTAAATATAATTTACGCTGCGTTAGTTTCTAATAAACAGAAATTATTAGCACCTTGAGTTACTAAACATCTTTCAGATAAGAAGTGCATTTCCATTGCATCTAAATCTGAAGTAGCTGCTCCAACTGAACCTGTAGTCCAAGTTTTGAAACGGCGATCTTCCATACCTGCAGCTCTATAACGAACATGTAAGAACGGACGTCTGATGTTTTTACCCATAGCTTGGTCGTAAACCGAACTAGTACCTGCGGGAACTATAATACCAGCAGTTCTATAAGCGTTAGCAGAACCAACATTACCTCTAGTAGCTGAATCATTTAAGTATTTCCAGTCAGACTTGTAGAAGTCATAAGAACCTCTTCTAAATCCAGAGAAACCTAAGTTCAACGCCATTTCAGCACTGTTATCAAATACACCGTAAGAATTACCTGCAGCTGTATTTATTTGACCACCTAACATATCATCGATCTGTAAAGACTGGTCTCTATTTAAGAACATCATATTCTCTTCAATAGCACCTTGCTTATCGAATTCTTTAAGAATAAAATCGAAATCGTCTAATGTATTACTTGCTGCAAAGCCATCAGCGATAATACCTCTTTCTCTAACAGCAGCGAACAAACCTTGAGTACCATCTAATTTACCAGCAATAAGCTCAGCGTTAGTAGATACTTCAGATTCAATCATAGTCATTTCACAGTAATCAGTAAAACGAACCTTAGTATCACCTGCAGCTTTTAAGTACCACATGTAACCTGATTGACCGTCTTCACCTGAAACTTCAACCCAACCGATTTGAGCCGCATCAGATCCAGAAACCTCGTACTTATCTTTCAAGATAGCCATTTTGTTCCCGTAAGATTTGAACTCAGGCTCAACAGCTTCAGCTCTACCAACAGAACCTTTAGCAGCAGCAGAACCATAAACGAATAAAGTAACAGCCTCGCCAGCACCACCAGTACCAGTAACACCTAAAGCTACATAAGCTGATGTACCTATAAAAGGAACTAAATGTACACTGTTAGTAGATAAAGTAATAGCTCCACCTACAGCGCTTGCAGGAGCAGTTGCGATAGCAGAAACTACACATGCAGCAGTTTTATTGTTACCAGCATGAGACACAACAACTGTATCGCCTACTCTAAGACCGTGTCCAGCAGGTAAAGCTATTTTACCATTTGCTACGGTAGTACCAGAAGCAGCACCGTCTAGAGTACCTGCATAAGATAGGTGTAAACGACCTTGTTCAGACCAAACTACTTGATCAGATGCAGAAGCTTCTTCAGCCCCAACTTGTTCTAAAAATCCAGATACCGTTCGGTTACCAAATACTTCAGCCTCTTTTTCCATAAGGTCTGGTAAGTACTGTTGTGCCCAGGTAGTATCAGTAGTACCTGTAAAGTCTAAATAATTGCTAGCTAATGCTTGCTTGCCCGGAGCAGGAGTACCTGTCGGGGCGTTTTGATTAATTGCCATCTTTTCTTAATTTAAATTAGCGTTTGTTTTTAATTCTAAGTTTGAAGTCACTCGATGAATCACCTAGAACCTTGTACTTAACTCCACCCACTTGCGCCTCGCCGTGAGTCTGTCTAGCTTCAGTATTAACGTTCTTACCTTGAGCCACAGTTCCTTTGATTGCATCTGCTTTTCCTTGCTCATAAAAATGTTGAGCTAAAGCGTCAGCGTTCATAGCTGCGAATAAGGATTTGTGATAACCCGCTGCATCTTGTATAGTATTATCTTCACCAACAAACTTGTTGACAAAATTACTTAAGTCGCTTTGAGTTTCTTTGACCTCGGTTTTATTCTTAACATTGTACCTAAACTTTTTATCTCCGACGTTGAAATCAAAACCTTTGAACTCTTCTCCGAATACAGTATCTGTACGCTGTCTGAATGCTTTTGTTGTAGCTTCTGTAGTTTCTTTTTGTACTGCAGAATCCTCATTATACCTATTAAAGAAATTTATAGCCTCTTGCTGTTCTGTTGACAGATTGCTTCCAGCTTTAATCTCGTTATAGTACTTATCTTTTTGTTTCTCTAAATGCTTCTTAGCGTTAGCCACTTCTTCTTTTAGAGCTATCTTCTTCTTTTTAATATCTCTATCTGAATCTACATCTTCGTCAAACCCGAACTTCTCTTCTAGTAAGAAACTTCTTTCTTCTGGAGATAAATGTGGTTTGGACTGTTTGTAGTATTCATCTAAAGCATCTGTTGGGTCTAACTCGTTAACGTCAGTGTTTAATCTAACGTAGTCGTTTATATCACCTCCAGTATCAGCCATAAAGTCAACTAGCTTTTGCACGCCTTCAGGTAATGCTTTACCAGTTTCTTTAGCTTTAGCAACAACCTCCTCAATAGACTCAACAACGGCTTCAGTTTTTACATCTGCAATTCCATCTACTATTTCCTCTAGTACTGGTGCTTCTGCTTCTTGTACTTCTGCTTGCGGCTGTACCGCTTCTTGTTCTTCTGTGGCTCGGGTGTTTTCATCGCTTCCCACCACTCCTGTTGTGTTAGCTGCTGTTTCTTCAGTTTCACTTACTGGTGGTTTAGTTAAGTCTACTTTATAGACTTCAGGTTCTTCGTTATTACTAGAACCTAGGTTTACTTTTGTTACGTTATCCATAATATAATTTTATAAAATAATTAGTGAAAGGTATTACATTCCGAATTTACTCATACCAGCTCCACCTGTTAATACATCATTACCTGATGATTCAAACTTTTTAACGGTTTCACCTTGTTTTATTTGCTTTTGAGCTTCAAGTTTTTTATCTTCTCTTGCATCTTTCCTGCTATCTTCAGCTCCTTTAAGTCCCATGCTTAACTCATGCTCTAACCTCATTAACTCTTTTTTAACTTCAGCTTCTCTTTCTAAGTACTGCATTCTAAGCTCATTCTTTGTCTGCTCTAATTGAGCCTCCGACTGAGTCTTAGCTTGATTCTTCTGTACTTCAGCTTGAGCTGCTGCTGCTTGGGCCTGTTGATTAGCCTGTGATTGAGCTTGAATATTTTGCTGTTGCATCTGCTGATCTCTCTCGGCTTTCTTTTTACGCTTAACTTTAAGTAATTGATTTGCTAGTTTTATATTTCTAACATCCCTTAAGTCTATAGCATCGTCCAGTTCAATCATTCCTTGACCTAGTGCTACTTGAATGTTATTCTCTAGCATTTGACGTTCTTCATCATCTGGCATTAACTCTATAAAGATACCAAAATCGTAAAGATGAAGATCTTTTATTTCCTCTAGTGTAGCTACGTTATGAGAACCTATAGCTCTAACAAACGCTTCTTTAGTAGGTGAGTATTCAACAATATCAGAAATCCTTAAAGAAAGTGACTCTGCAACCTCAGATGTTAAGTACATCATAGATTGTAATATATGTCTAGTTGCTGTATTAGAGTTAGCAGCTGCCATCTTCTGTATACCAACTAAAGCATTTTTATCTGGAGTAGATCCGTCTCTAGCTTCGTTCAAACCTGTTACGTCTCTAATCATTTGCATGTAGTAGTTATACGTAGTTATTAGACTCTGTATTTTATTACCACCACTACCATTCTGTATTTGCTGAATTGGTATTTTACCAGGATTCATATCACCTTCAGAAGTAAATGACCTACCTATAACAGAACCTGTCTGGAAGAACATGTTTAAAGCTTCTTGAGGATTATAATTAGTACCATTACCTAAATCCACTTCAGCTAAACCATCAGCATCTAAGTAAACACCATCAGGTACCATTCTGTTTAATACTTGTTGTAACTTTAAGTGAGTCAACTGAATCATATCAGCGAACCCAGTTATTCTATTAACTAACGATTGTATTCTACCTTCATAAACTCTAGGAGCTACTATGTTGTAATTCATTTTAACCTTACCGAAATCAGACTTAGAACGCATCATGTTACTAGCCATCTCCCACTTCAAGAGTTTATTAGACCCTAAAACATAAACACCTTCATATAGACACTCAACTACTTTGTTTAACCTACTGAATTCACCGTCCATATCAGATGGTGGGTTAAACGTATCGTCTTTAACTATTACTTTATCTGCTCCAGTACCTGTCTTCTTTAATTTGTAAACGTTATTAGCATGAGTCTTATAATTAAAATACAAGACGCTTACTTTATTCTTATCATAACTAGCTCTCTTGTTTACAATATCATTAGGTCCTTCTACAATCTCTTCTATCTCTGACTCTGTTAGGTTAGGAAACTCCTTTACTAATTCGTTTATAGGAATCTCTTTGACTTCCCCGACGTAATACATGTCTTCAAAGTATGGTGAATCAGTGTGAGAGTAAACTAAGTCAGCTGGATCTACATATTCAACTTTAGCTCCATCACTGTAATTAAACACAGTTTTAGTAGCACCTATACCTATAGTAACTAAATCATATATAGCTCGTCGCTTAACAAGGTCATAATTACATCCTTCTAATAGAGTGTTTATAGCCTGTTCTTCAGCTATCTCTATAGATTGCTTATAACTGAGTTGCATATGTAATGCTAACTCTTCTTCAGAGTCTGGTAGTGTTTCTTTTTTATTCTCATAAAGGTCTATACCCATTTGAGATTTTACAGTATCATTATACTCTTTAGACCTCATGTCTCTAAGCATAGACTCCATATATTCAGTTCTCTTGCTTACACCATAGTGGTCTTGAGAAAAAGCATTTATCTCATAAGATCTTTGAGACATACCGTTAACTACTATATCTACAAACTTAGATATAATAGGTACTGGCTTCCAATCTAGGTTTAAGTAGCTAAGGTCACCATTTATTGATAGTTCGTTTTTATACTTTTCTATAGGTTGTTCACCTCTAGCGTATAATCGTAACTTGTGAAAATTATTACTGTTATCATGGTATCTATTGTTTATGCCATTGAACCATTCTGATTGAATAGCTCTAGCAACTCTCAGACCATAGTCTTGAGACATTTTTTCTAAATCACTTACCGCTTGCGACGGAAAGTTTATAACAGACTCTGCCATATTACCGTTTAATTATTTTTGAGTTAAATCCATTGTTGCTGTATTTCGATACCATAATATTTAAAGGTTGTTTTTTAGTCTCAGGGTTTGGTCTATACATATGACGATTGCAAGCCATAATCGCTAAACCAGAACTTATAGATGCATCAAACTTAGTTCTTTTATTTATATCAAACTTAGACCAATCGTTTAGAGTGTCATTGAAATATGTAGTACCATAAGTACCATCCTCTTGCATTCCGACGTGATCGTTTATATACATTTCAATAGCTGCTGCATGGGCTTGTTTTATATCCTCACTAGAGTTTGGCATACCACCAACTTCTTTTTCGGCTACTGAAAGTTTATTCCATATCTTATCAGGTCTGTTCATACTAAAACCTCTGTAACCTCTTCTACGTAAATAGTACAATAGACGAGGTTTATTATTCTCTGCGAGTATTGGCATCCCGTAAAATACTAGTGCCATTAGAACATCCTCAAAGAAGATCTCGGCAGTTTGAGGTCTAGCTAAGTACTGTAAGAAAAATGTATTAGCTGGAGCATCTTCCATACTAAACTTTGTTAGTCCGTGCAAAGCTCCTTTAGAGCCCTTACCATCTACAGTACCACTAATGTCGTAACTATCACAACCAAATGCTCCAACGTGTTCGTTACCAGGATATTTAATCCCGTTCTTTAAAACTACATTGTTTTGCATGTTAGCATTAGGTACCCAACTAATATCAAATCTACCATTAGGGTCTGGGTTAAAAGTGACTTTAGTATCTTTAACACCGTTCTGCCACTGAAAGTTACCTCTAGTAACGACCGATGAGTTTCTATTACCTTCATTGTAATCTATTTGCTCGTATATTTTTACAAGGTTAAATAGACTTTGTTTTGTTTCATCTCTAAAAGCGTGCTCTTCAGTTCTAGGGAATTGACGGTAGAATTCATTTAAAGCATCCTGATCACCTCTAAGACCTTCGACTTCGTTCTCCCAGTTATCAATCACACCGTATTCTATTTCGTCACCTCTAGGATCTAATACTGTGGTTTCTGGGTCATTGAATACTGGTATACCATATTGATCTATAAACCCTTCGTAGTTCCATTCCATTGGAACGAACAAGGAATACAAGCCAGACTTAGTCTGACCGTTTTTATTTCTTTTATTTACATCAGAGTCTTTATATAAGTCTTTGAAATTCTGACCACCTTTATCTAGTGCATTAGAGGTTGAACCCATTAGGCACTTACCTATAATTCTACTACCTAAACGTAAACAAGTCTTAGTTACTCTCCAATTGTTCTTTATATTATCTGGCCTCTCCCATTTACCGCTTTCATCATGTACAAGTAAAGCTAGTTTCTCTCCATCATAACTGTTGTCACCAGTGTTCTTCCAGTCAATAGTAGTATCTAAACCTTGTATGTCATCAATCTCTTCGCGCTCCCTCATCTTTCTACGAGTAAACTTCTTAGCAGGTACTCTATATGCTAGTTCTGATTTCGGACGGTCCATACCATCTTGAATCGGCTTGAAAAAGAAAGGGTAGTTAAAGCTTATGGGTACTACCTTATCTGTAAACATTTTCTTGGCATCACCACCAGACTTTGATAAGATCCCAAATCTACTATCACTTGCTAAGGTAGCTAAATTAACGGTTTCAGCCGAGCTCATAAATGAAAAACCTGAACGACGGTTCTTAAGGTAACACATACCGTAGCAGCGTTTGTCAGCTTTACAAGCCTCCCAGAACAGGAAGAATAACCTGTTAGCCTCTCTGAAATCTGGAGCCCCAACATCTATCTTACTCCATTGAAGGTACATGTAATAAGAACCAGTTAAGTAAGTAGGTTCACCATTGTTCATGAACCAAAAACCGTTGTCTCTTCTATTGAACTCTTCGTCTATGTAAGTATAATGTTCTTCCTTAAAACTCTCAGGCTGGTTTTGCCAATCGAATACCGTTTTTATTTTATTTATTATAGGACTCTCTTCAAACTTCTCCCACTTCTGTTCAACTTTACTTTTACCTCGTGAATAAACAGACTTAGGCGCTAGAGGCAGGGCTATTTTTAAACCCTGTATTTCTAGCACCTCACCTATTTGACCAGTCTTAGATATTACAACGAAGTCATGCTCCTTGTTGTAGCCATGCTTCCAACCTTTAGACTTGTTTAACCTATTTAAAGTGTTTAACCTTACTGGTTCTATTGTTTTTACTAAGCTCTGATTGTACTTCATTTAGATCTTCCTTCTGCGAAACCTTTAAAACTTGCTTTATTTTCTGAAACTTTCTTATCACCTAACATTTCTTCTTCTTCTTGTATTCTATTAAGAATTTCGAACGCATCGAATATAGCGAGTTTCTTCGTTGCTGCAGCGTTTTTAAGCCTATCAGCTGTGATGTCATCACCACTATCAACAATAGCTTCTTTAGCAACCTTGATAAGTTCCTCAACAGCTTTATGTCCAGCTTGGATTATACTCTTCTTCGTTTCCTGTATATTCATACTCTACATTTATAAACCTATCCATAACTCTATACAATCTCTCTCCGTCTATAACAAACTCAAACTCATCTCCAGGAGAGAAACCCACTAATGCTTCTTTATCAAAAGCCTTAGAGTATTTAACCACACCTATTAAAGGTATCTCAGTGTCAGCAACAAACTTATCTTTACATTTTAGCGGTTTTATGAACGTATAACCAGGAACTACTTTCCTGTCATTGGGCTTACCATACATAAAGAATTGATCAGGCTGTAGTAGGAATTCATCATCATTTAAAAATCCTCTACCGTTTTTCTCAACACCCTTAACGTTGTGCCATCTTCTGAAGACATTGTGATGCACTATTAACTCATCTCCGACACTCACGTTTAATGGGTTGTGCATTGGCGTAGAAACAACTACGGCTCTACGGTTAATGTACGAGTGATTAAATATTTCTGTATTTAATATCAAACTCTTGTCACCAACCTTCACCGAGTTGTTATACCTATCACCCACTGGTTTTATAATAAAGTCTATTACTGGTCTCATTAATACTCTAAGTCATATTCGACAGATATTGCCATGTTCTTATTAAAGTCCTTCCAAGGTATGACTATATCACCTTTTTTTATATAGATCGAATACTTATCTTCGTTTTCTACTATGTTACATATAGTGTGACCTCCGTAAACACCTTGACCAACCGCGTAATGCATGGAGTCGTTTTTATAATCCTTACCTATAGTAATCTTTCTTATAACACTACTCTGCATCTTTAGGGTGGTTTATCGCTCCTGTATTTACGTCAATATCACTTGTACCATATTCTTTCTCTAAGGTATCCTGTAACAACGTAATAGAGTCTTGTGTCATAGCTAGTCTATGTAATAATCCGTGCTTGGAAGATTCAATCTTACCTATCTCAAAGTACAACTTGTTTACCGTACTAATAACTTCCTGTAACTCAGTTAAGTGTTCTTTTGAGATGTTTTCTGCTTTTGGTTTTAAATCTACCACTTTGTTTTTCTTAGCCATTTTAATTTATTTAATTGTTATTGTTTCCTTTAGACGAACCACCGAAGAAGAAGTCTACTATTGTATTTACTTTTGCACTCATAGCACCGAATGCTGAACTTATGAAACCTATTTCGTAATCACTAAGCTCTAGTGTATTCATCACAAAATACTTAAACATAACATATGTTATACCGAAGTAAGCCACAGTAAATAGTATAGCTAAGATCTTTTGAATTATTGCATCATCTTGATATAAGCTTCTAGCACCTTGCCGATCCTCTACTTCCTTAGCAAAAGCTTCTTTCTCTGCCTCAAGAAGTATCTTCTTTAATTCAAGTTTAGCTTCATCTCTTTCTTTATCCGTAGTTATAACCTTGTCGAGTATACCCTCTGCGTTCTCAACAATCTTACCGAATAATCCACCTATTAATTTTCCTACCATAATTATCTGTTTGGGTCTTTTATCATGTCATCTATAACTTTGTTCATAACCTTATCTGTGTAAGACTTATTGTTATAGTATTTATTACTAGATGTCATTGGAATATCTTCTTCTCCTAGTAATATTTTATAAACTCTATTTATAAGTACGTTACACTTGTGAGATGTTTTAAATATAGAGTACTTTATAGTTGTTCTATTACGATGTCTCCACACATCTATCCAGCCTTGGTCTCTAAGTCTATCCCATCTTTTTTTATCCCAAGAGTAAGCGTATATACCGTTTATAAATTCATCTCTTGTAAACCTATTTAAACAGCTTAAGTATATGAGTAGCTCGAGATCAGCATCTTTTATATCATTCTGATTGCATGCCCACTTTCGAACTACCCTATAATACTTAAGTAGATTTATTTCTTTTAAATCTTCAGCCGTTATTCTCATTCAACTAATACGATGTCTCTGAGTTTTATAACTCTATACATAACCTCGTTGTACCTAACATCATGCCCTGAATGCTTGTCATACATTATTGTCATACCGGTACTTACAATAGAGGCTAGGTCTCCAACTGAAATTACTTCAGCTTTCTTGTATCTATTATCTGAGTCAGTGTTGTCAGTGAGTAATAACCCACCGACTTTCTTCTCTTCTTTTATAGTCTTTATAACTACATAATCATTAATTGCTTTCATTTAATCTTACGTTTGAGATTACACAATCAGCGGACATAACAGTTAAAGCTACACTCACTGCATTTTTCAGCGCCGATTTTGTAACCAAAACCGGGTCTATTATTCCAGCCTTAATCATATCGACTGTCTCACCTGTTACGACATTAATACCAAGTCCTTCACCCACTGAAGTCTGAGGATCAAGACCCGCATTAGCCAGTATAGTGATGAAAGGTGCTCTCAATGCTTCTAAGAGTACGTCAGCACCCACGTAAGTGGAAGAAATTTTTTCAGAAACATCAAGGAGTGCTACGCCCCCTCCAGAAACTATACCCTCTTGTAGAGCTGCTTTAGTAGCATATATAGCATCTTCTACTCTATCTTTCTTTTCTTTAAGCTCTACCTTGGAATTAGCTCCAACCTTTATAATACCAACGCTTCCTGATAGAGTAGCTAGTCTTTGCTCTAACTTCTTCTTGATAAAATTATTCTGCTCTGTAGAGATTTGCTTATCTAACTCCTCTATGCGAGCCTCAACCTCTGAGGTAACTTCCTCTAGGGTTATAACAGTAGATTTACTATCTGTAACAGCGAACTCAGCTTCACCCAAATGATCTGGAGTGATTAAATCTAAGTCATCACCTAATTCTTCATTGATTACTGTAGAGCCTGTAAGTATTGCTAAGTCTTCCATAGCATCTTTACGTGTAGGACCAAAGCCAGGTGGGTCGATTATGTTAACCTTAATGTTACCCTTAACCTTATTCATCAGTAAAGCAGATTTAACTTGCTGTGATACCTGAGCTACTATAAGTAATGAACGATTACTCTTTATGACATGTTCTAATACGGACTGAATCTTACGTACGTTAGGGATCTCTGAGGACACTGTGAGGATATATGGGCTGTCTAATTCTGCTAAGTGCTTCTCCGTGTTTGTAATGAAGTGTGGGGATGTGATACCACAATCTATCTGAGCTCCATCGACTACGTCAACGTAAGTATCTTCACAATCGCTCTCTTCCATTAATACTACTCCATGTTTTCCCACTCTTTCATAAGCATCAGCTATTATAGCTCCAAGCTCGTTGTCGTTGTTACAAGAAATTGCAGCAACAGATTTTAACATGTCTCCTTTTACTTCTACAGACATTTCGTCTAGCATAGATAAGACATCATCTAAGCAAGTATTAACTCCATCTTTTATTTCTCTGATTGGTAATCCTGCAGCGACGGCAAGATCTATAGATTTGATAAGCGCTTCGGCTAGTACAGTTGCAGTGGTCGTACCATCACCTGCTTCTTTTACTGTATTACGAGCTGCTTCTTTAATGAGTGTAGCACCCATATTCTCGACCGGATCAAATAAGACTACGCTTTCTGCAACGGTTACTCCGTCTTTTGTTATGATCGGTCTGCCTCGTCCATCTTCATATATCACGCATTTTCCTGATGCGCCCAGTGTGGACTTAACGGCTAGTGCTAACTTATTGACTCCGGCGATGATTCTGTTTTTAGCTTCACCACCGAAGTCTAAGTTCTTCACCAATTCACTTGGTAAGTTGTATTCCATAATGTTTATTATATTGAATTAAATTAAATTGTCGATGTTTATTTGAAAGTCTTCACGACTTTAGGTCCATTAGCGAACTCTAGTTTCTTGGCATAATGCTTAACACTACCGTCGATAGCAACCTCAGCGTCATCGAGTGTTTCTCTTCTTGTGACATCAACCCATTTTTCCGGGTCATTCGGGTTGTTAACTTCTGTTTGGTAGTATCCATTAACTAGCTGTGTTATCCGCCAGTTACCTTTATCGGCTAAGTGTCTATACTCTGCGATCTTCTCTTCTGATAGAGTTAGGTTTCCAGTATTAATGGTACTGGTGTTGTAGTAATAATAGGTCATGTGTTTGGTTTTGGTTATTGATTTATTTATTATTTTTAGGTCCTGCTTTAGATTTCTTAGGTGCCATAACTCCTTTACTATCTTTTCTAGAGTTATAAGCAACTGCAGCTTTCTTAAAGTCAGCAAACGATTTGTACTTCTTCTGTACTCCACCTTTGTCAGCTTCCCATGTTGCTTTATAAGTATTACCCGTACCTCTTGCAGTTTTAACTTTTTTAATAGTTTTAGCTACAGCTACTTTTTTAGCTCTTGATACTGGAGCTGCTTTAGCAGGTGTAATCTTTCTAGCAACATAAGTACCTTTAGCCATAGACTTTACAGCTTTGTTCTCTGTTTTCTTAGCTACCTTAGTAGTTTTCTTAGCGGTTCTCTTAGCTTTATAGCTATCCACTTTCTCTTTAATTTTAGCTTTCGCTTTCTTGAATACTGGCATGTCTTTGTTTTAAGTTCTTTGCATATATTTACTTGTAATTACTTCTTTTTAACTTTTTTACTTGGTACACAGTTAGGTACTTTCCTTGATCCTTTCTTTTTAAGACCCACCATCTTGTACCCTTCCCAACAAGGAGTCTTCTTCTTACTTTTCAGGGTTTATTTTTTTAGCTCTGTTTCTACCGAACTTCATCCTAAGCTTCTGCATAAATATAGAACCCTCAGATTCTCTTGCGGCTTTATTGTGGGACATGCCACTGCATTTACTACAGTTTTTCTTATTCTTCTTATTACATTGTTTGCATTTCATATTCTTATCTTTAGGTTACTATACTATAGTCACATTATAATAGCTTATTTTAAAAGTGTGACACTAGCCTGTTACTTTCTAGTATTACTAGGCTAATGTCCTAGTTTTTCATATTACAAATATTGGAGGATTGTGTAGCCCCCCTCCCCTACCCGGCCCACCCCCTTTATCAAAACCCATACCTTTAACCCACCCCCACCTAATACCCTCTCTCATATATAGTTTTATATATATATAATATAATTAACACGAACTAAATACGACTTATATTAGATAATATATACGTAATCAAAATTAATACTTAACTAAATAAACTAAATTATGCAAATTACTACTAAAAGATTCGTTATCAGAAAATCACTAATAGGTAAGAACAATATTATTTCCTTCACGAATA
>ENA-OSJC01000409-OSJC01000409.1-marine-metagenome-genome-assembly--contig:-NODE-409-length-42706-cov-10.411997_pt1 | contig 42706 bp, 41 predicted proteins | sample MGYA00237885_ERZ534234 | MGnify/ENA primary metagenome ERZ534234 (study PRJEB26413, sample SAMN06343907) | marine metagenome | isolation source: coastal waters | place: Atlantic Ocean: West Antarctic... | reverse complement strand
TTAGAATTATCAAATGGATTAAATAGTCTTAAGATAGAATCAGAAAAGGATGCTACTTTAGAATTATCAAATGGATTAAATAGTCTTAAGATAGAATCAGAAAAGGATGCTACTTTAGAATTATCAAATGGATTAAATAGTCTTAAGATAGAATCAGAAAATGATAATAAATTAATTAATATTAAAACTATTCAAACTAATCCAATTAAGACAATGATAGAGGCATTAAAAGATATATTGGTAGATGTAAATATAGTTTTTTCACAAGATGGGGTTAGGATAATGGAAATAGATGCATCTCAGTCAATATTGGTTCATTTAAAATTAGATAGAGATAAATTTCAACATTATTATTGTAGCTCAGAGCAGCGAATAATTGGTTTAAGTATTATTAATTTATTTAAGTTAATAAAAACAGTTTCTAATGGTGATATATTACAATTTTATATTAATAAAGAAGATGAAAATATTTTAGGAATAACAATTGAAAATAATGAAAAACATTACCAAACAAACTATAAATTAAATTTATTAGAAATTGATTATGACCATTATGAATGTCCCGATAAAAAATTTGATTGTCAAATTATTTTACCTTCTCAATGTTTACAAAAAATATGTAGAGATATGAATAATTTATCAGATATTGTTGAAGTACAAGTTATAAATAATGAGTTAATATTTAAATGCGCAGGTGATTTTGTTAAGCAAGAAACTATATTTAAAGAAAACAGCACTGATAATAATGAAGAAAATAGTATTATTTTTAAAGAAAATAATGAGGATAATATAATTCAAGGGTATTATAGTCTTAAGCATTTAATATCATTTACAAAATGTACTAATTTATGTCAATCAGTTGAATTATATTTATTAAATAATTATCCATTGATTATTTTATATGATATAGGTAATATGGGTAAATTAAAATTATGTCTATCACCAAAGGAATCTAGTGATTATTCTTAAAATATTTAAAATCTGTATTTGGTATATTTTCAATAGTAAATTCTTTAATATCTATTTCTTTTTTTAACCATATTTTAATAATACAGTTATTTATTTTAGGGCTCAATGATATACCATTAATTAAATTTAATTTATTTTCTTTTACTAATGTATTTCCTAATAATTGTAATGTTATGTCTTTCCAAACTTTATTAATATTATTTTTGGATATTTTTAAAGACCAATATCCACCATTTTTATTTTCTTTAGCTTCCCAAATAGGTAAAATTTTTTCTTTCATAATAAAAAACATTCCAGCTGAAAAATTATTAATTTTTCTATATATATTAAGATATGTATTTAAGTCATTAAATACATATACTTTTTTATAACTTGATAATTTCCAGTTATTATTATTTATTTCATGAAACCATAAGGTCCAATTATTATCTAATTTATATGTCATTCGATATAATATATTAATATTAGTCTTTTTAAATATTAATTATCATATCCAATTATTAAAAATACTCCAATACAGCAAAATAATATTCCAAATAATTGATAAATATTTATATTCTGCTTAAATATAAATATAGATATAAATGTTACTGATATAATAGTTCCAACATTCCATAACGCATTTCCAATAGATAATTTAGTTTTGTTCTTTAAAATATAATAATATATTACTGCTATAAACATATATAAAAACATACCTATTACTAAATACATCATTGAATTTAATTCACCTGCTAATTGTAAACAACTTTGAGACAAGGATTCAATAATTATCATTATTATTACCAATAAAATTGCTAATTTTTCCATATATATTATTACAATATTAATAACTCTAGTAAAATTATTTTAATTAATGAAAATAATTTCACTAATTCCAGCTAGAAAAGGATCTAAAGGTATACCACAAAAAAATATTAAATTATTTAAGAATGAACCTTTAATTGTACACTCTATTAAGCTCTCTAACCAATCATCTTATATATCTGATACCATAGTCACTACAGATTGTGAAGATATCGCAAACATTTGTAAAAAAAATTTAGCAAATGTTCCTTTCTTAAGACCAAGTGATATTTCAGGTGATTTATCACTAGATAGTGAGTTTATAGAACATTATATTAATTGGGCAATAACTCAAAATAAATTACCTGATTTAATTGTTCAATTAAGACCAACATATCCAAATAGAACTCTAAGTAACTTAAATAAAATGATAGAAATAATGATAAAAAATCCAGATTATACATCTTTACGAACAGTAATAGAAATTACCAAATCTCCTTATAAGATGTATCGTAATATAGATAATGTATTGGTTCCATTATTTGAAGAAGTTGATGGTATTAAAGAACCTTATAATAATTGTAGACAGAATCTACCTGAGATTTATTTACACAATGGATATATTGATATAATTAGAGTGTCTTCGTATTTAAAAGATAAAAGTATTACGGGTAAAAAGATTTATCCATATATTATGAATAAAGAGGAAGTAGATGATATAGATAATATAGAAGATTGGGAAAAAGCAGAGAAAAAAAATATTTAATTATATTAAATGTTTGCTGAATTTGATGAAAATGATTTTCCTAGAGTTAAGGTTAAAATGAATTCTAATATTAATGATTATCGTTTTGAAAATTTCTTAAATACATGGAGAAGGTTATATGAAAATAAAAAAAAATTTACATTTGAATTTGATACTAGAGACGTGGGGTGGATACCTATTAAATACTCATATAAAATGGCAATATTTATAAAGAATTTAAAAAAAAAAGAAACACAATATTTAGAAAAAAGTATAATTCACATCTATAATAATAAAGTTAAATATTTATTAAATTTTATTTTTATAATGTCTAAACCAGTAGCACCTGTAGATATATATGAAAATAATATTTTAATTAAGACTTTCTTACCTTAAGTATATGATAAAATATAAACAAGCCATAAAAGTTTTTAGATATAATATCTAGTAAATTATAACATATATTTTTTATTTTTATAGGTAACATTGCGCTAATTCCATACAATGACCAACATATAATTAAAAATACAAATAAATTTACTCCATCCTTGGTATATTTAGCGTAATTTTCATATATCAATCTAAAATTTAAAAAAAAGAATATAAATCCTATTGTTATAGAATAATATTTATTAATTATATTAGTTTCACCTAGATATCCAAACAATAACATTAATCCATTAAATAAAAAAACTAAAATAACTTCTAATTTATTATTATTAATAAATGATTTAAGTGTTGTATTTTTATCTTGATTGAATTTCATAAAAACCATAGTTGATAATAACATCATTGGTGTTGTTATCATCCAATCTATATATCGTCTTGGTGTCATATTTTGTATATTATTTAAGGCAAATATTATCCAAATATAAAAAATAGCTTCAATTACTTGTACTATTAATTCCAATCCCAATATTTCTTTTAACGCAAAATCTTCTTTATTTATTTTTATGAATAATCCTGAAAAACTTAATATTCCCGTAATTAATTGAATAAATAATGAAATATAAATTGTTAAGTAAATTAATTTTTTCATTTATATATATTAATAATTTTTTGTATTAATTTTTCTAATCCCAAAAACCATAATAATCCTACTATAATAGACATTAATGCATAAATTGTTCCAATAGTATATTCATCATATTTATATATATATCCAATTATAAAAGGTATATATGTTAAAAAATAAAATATAGCAAGTGTAAAAATAAATTTACTAGTATATCTCATTATATATTAATTCGGTTTTTTAATTAGGTTTTTTTATTTTATTTGGATCATTTGTCATTAGCCCATTTCTATTTTGCTGAAGTTTAAACTTTGTTGCTCGTTGAAAAGATATAGCATATCTAATAAATACTCCAATATTCTTAAAATCAGAACTTATTAATTTTAACATTATATTTGCTTGTCTACAATTTATTGAATTAATTCCTTTGGTTCTCAATTCACAATCCCATGTTATTTGTGTAGGACATGCTACTTTTCCTTCACTTATCATTTGGTTTGCATATTTTAATCTTTTATAAAAATTAATTAATTTAAATTGTAATATATAAGGATTTTTATAAAAGTCACTTTGATTAGTTGGAATTAAAAGTATTATATATTCATTTATATTAACCATTGTATAATATAAAGCTATATATTTTGTTATAATATAGAATGGTTGATAAGCCAATATCTAGTAGCTTATTAAAAACTTTAGAAGAAAATAATTATAAAAATAAAAAAACAACATTAATTTCAATAGATAGTAAAAATAAAATTAATAAAAATGAATATACAATTAACCTAAATAAAACATTTAATAATGTTTTAAGTATAAAATTAAAACAAATACAATTTCCTAATAGTATTGCCCCAGTTACAAAATATAATAATAAAATTAGATTTATTTTACCAGGGATTGATGAATATAAGAAAAATAATTGTATGGATATTAAAAATCCAGAAGATAATCTTTTAGCATTTAATAAAGAATATTTAGTTGAAATTCCTGTAGGTTATTATACAGTCAAAGGGTTAGAAGTAAAAATACAAGAAGTTATGAGTAATATACTTTTAGAAGAAGAAATTACAACCATTGACATAAGAAAACAAAATCTATTAAGTTTTAAAGTTAACATTGATCCTATTAATTATAAAACTACTTTTATAAATATATTAGAAGAATTTGATGCTTCTTTAATTCAAACTATTTTAAATCCTAATACTTTTTCAATAGATAAATTAGATAATAAAATAGTTCAGCAATTTAGAATAGGTGGTACAGGTTCTAATGCTAAATTCAAAGCAAGAGATAATTGTATATATATATATATATCAGGTGATAAAAGTAATATAAAAATAATAGAATTATTTGATGAAAATAAATTACCTTTAATATTGGGTAATATTCCATCTATAGGTGGTATAGATTCTAAATTTATAAATAAAGAATATTATAATATTAAATATAAACCATTAAATTATTTAGGGGCAACATATAATACACTTTTATTTGATATTAATAACATTTTAAATTTAGGAATAATAAATTATTTTAATAATTCAGGTAGTTCAAATATAATAAAAAGGAATCTTTTTATTATAGAATTTGAAATAAAAAATTCCAATAATAATTTTATAAAATCTAAATATAATCAAACTATAATAAATGAAAAATTTATTAATCATTCTAAATATGATAGTAGTTCAATTAACTCATGTAATGTTAATCTACAGCAATTAATAGGTCATTTTAATATAAAACACATAAAGAATCCTTTTGTTGGTAGAGGATTCTTTTTTAATTTTATTTTAGATAAAGATAAAAATAAAAATAATACAAATAATTCATTATTGTTAAATTTAGGTTGGTCAACAGATTGTAATAGAGTATTAGTGTCTGATAAATGTAAATATAGAGCAATTCATTCTAACTTAGATTTTCAAGTAAAATCTAAAATTAATTTTTATCTTTCAAATACTAATTTTATTAAACCTATATTTCCAGATAATTTTTTTTTATTTCAAAAAATAAAAAATTCAGATATAAATATTTTATTAAGTGAAGAATATATTTATATGAAAATAGAACTATTAGATGGATCTATTGTAAATAATAAATTACAAAATTTATTTTGTAAAATATTATTACATAATAATTTAAACTTACTAGTTAATAATAATTTTACTCAAAATATTACTAGATTTGATAAAAGTTATTTATTAAATTTAAGTAAATTAAAAATATCATTTATTGATAAAAATGGAAATTTATTAGAATCTATAAAAAATCATAATTTTATTTTAGAAGTTACAGAAGAATTAAGTATCTTAAAAAATACTAATTATAACTCAAAATTAAATATTATTAATTATTAATATTATTTATAATATTAATTATAAATAGTATTAAATGGATAAACCTATATTTGATAAAACTATAAAATATTTAGAAGAAAATATAAATAAAAATTTTAAAATATCTTTGGTATCAATCGATAGTAAAAATAGAAATAAATTATTATATCCACATCCTAATAATTTTATAATAAATTTAAATAATACTTATACTAACATTAAACAAATTAAATTAAAACAAATTCAAATCGAAAATATGTTTCCTCCTGTATATTTCAATAATAATAAAATTAGATGGATGTATTTATCTCAATATAATTATAATAAATTAAAATGTAAAAATACTTATCCAACTGGATTTACCGATAACGAAGAATATGTAGTAACGATAACGTCTGGTAATTATACAGTTAAAACACTAATCAATTCTATTAGAAATGCTATGAATAAAACTCCACATATATTAAATTATCCTTTAAATATAGATGTAACTTTAGAATTTATAAATAGTAAAACAGCTATTATAAATAAAATAAATATAAAACCATGTGTTCATAATTTTTCTATTTATATAAATCCAATTACCAATAAATCTATATTTATTAATAGATTAGAAAATTTAAAAATTTACTGCATCCAGACAATAATGAAACCAGAGGATGATAAATTAGGATTTTTTTTTGGTCAAACATTCTTAAAGGGTGATAAATCATTAGATTCATTAGTTAATAGTGACAATTGTGTTAAAAGTATTTATATTTATATAAGACAGACTGAATTATATGATTTATTGTCATTTAATTATAGTAGTTCAGCAAATAAAGATGAAATAATAGATAGCATATGGGATGATAAAAATAATTATGATAAATTAAAACAGTTTTTTAAAAGTATTCCATTTATACCATCAAATATTCCTTCAATTGGTGGAATCGATAAAGATTTAATAAATAATAAAGAATATTATTTAATACCACCTATGGAAACAGATGCATATATTAATAACTTGGATATGTTTACTCCTTATTCAAATTACCAAGGTAGTATTATTCAGGCAATAGATATTATAAGAATGGGAACAATTAGTATTTCTAACTCAGCTATTAAATTTAATTCGGATAATACAATTGGTAATATCCCTTCAAATTTATTAAGATTAAGATTGGAGATAAAAGATAATGATAAAGCTATTTATCCAAAATTTAATCAAACTTATTTTTTAGATGAATCAACATCTAATTTTTTTTTAAATTATAATTTAAATAAAGTTAGTAATTTAAATTTAATTAATACTTCTAAATATGAATTTCAATTGCCAACAATAACAGGTCCAATCTTAAATCATTCTTTGTTAGAAGAAAATGAAAATGATGAATTACCTATTATTGGTAGGGGTATTCCATTTAATTTTGTATTAGATAGTGTTGATGATTTAAATATTGATGGCACAACAAATTCATTGTTATTATTTATGGGATGGTATAAAAGTTGTAAGGAAAATATAGTAGTATCTAATAAGTGTCCTATAAGAGCAATACATACTAATTTAGACTTTAATATTTATAATAAAATTAATTATTATACACAAAAAATTAATTACATACGTCCAACCTTCCCAAATGTTAGATTTTTATATCAGAATGTTGGAAATAATACATTCATAATATCATCACAAAATTATATATATTTGAGAATATTATTTCCTAATAACAAAAACTATGATTCTTTAATTATAGCAGGTGATAATGATAATAATAATATTACAAGTTATAATATTATAGAAAATAATACAAAATATAATAATTCAATAATTGCTAAGATTATGTTATCAAATATTCCAGGTAATATAAGTAATTTTGAAAAAGAGAATGATATAAATAATATAGTTATAAATAATGTATTATTTAATGAAATTTTATTAGAAGATATAAATAAAATAAGAATACAAATATTAAATGAAAATGGAAGAATAATTAATATTGTTAAGGATTTTAATTTAACTATAGAATTAATTGAAATTCCTATTTCTTTACATAATACAAATATAAATTCAAAAACTAATCAAGAAATTATATTAAAACATTATAAATAATTTATTTAAATAATAATTATATATATTTTAATAAATGGACAATGATTTATTAGATACAAATAAAATTGAATTTAATACATCTAGTAGACAAACAACTAGTAAATTTATTAATGATATAGATATAACTAATTATAAAAAACTAAAAGAAACATTTGTATCTATAGATAGTAAAGATAGAGTCGAAATAAATAATAAAGCAAATAATTATTTAGTAAATTTAAATAATAAATTTGATAATATAGAATCTATTAACTTAGAAGAAATAGAATTACCTTATTCTATAACTCCAATAAACAAGACTAATAATAAAATAAGATGGTCTTATGCAAATGAAAAAGAATTTAATCAATGTAGTAAATTAAAATTTACTAACGATCCACATAATTATTTTAAGAATAATTTTTATATAGATTTATCCCATACATATGAAGCAGAGATAGATGCTGGTTTTTATGATACTGATAGTTTATCTAATGTATTAATGGAAACTATGAATCAAATAGAAATAATAAATATTTATAGAGAAAATATACCAACTGGCATAACAAATGGAAAAGATATTTATGATGGGAATACAATCTCTTCTGTTAAAGGTAAAAATCATAATTTTTATGTAGATATTAATCCAATTACAAATAAAACATTATTTATAAATAGATTAGAAGAATTCATACCAGTTACGATTGAGACGTGTTTAAAAACTAAAAGTATTTTAACAAATACAGATACTAATAATGATTTATCATCTATAAACATAGATGATGTTCTGGGTTATTTTTTTTCATATAATGATATTCCTTTAGACAATGAAAGTGTATTGCATAGTGATAATTCTATTTATTTTACATTACCTGTGTTTTTAGTAGAATATGATAATAATTCTCTGCCAACTTTTGATAAGAAATCAGACGCAGACCCTCATTGGAAAGTATATAATCAACAATTAGAAGATTTTCGATGGGGGAATAGTGGTCTTCCCATTATACCAACAAATATTCCATCTATTGGTGGATATACATCTGAAATGATAAATAATAAAGAATATTATTATGATGGTAAGGCACCCGATGGTTGGTCAGGTGGAACATATCAATTTGTTGATAAGTTATCTTATTTTACAGCACAAACAAGTCCATTGATTAGAGGATTTGAAATATCTACTGAAAAAACTAAAGTTTTTTTATATAGATTTAAATTAAATATAATAGAAAATGGAATTAATATTAATTGTCGACATAGAGAATTATTTATTTTAAATGATAAAATAGAATATGCTAAATATTATTATGAAGTATCTGGATATTTGAATAAAATGTTCTTGATGTCTGAAGAATTACTTTTAGCACAGGTTATAGGTGAAAATTTACCCGTAGATATTATATCAAATAGTTTACCTAAGATAGGAAGAGGTATGCCATTTAAATTTAATATTGAAAATTCTACTATACTATCTATTTTAGCGTGGTCTATTCCTAATTGTAACATGATTACATTATCTGATAAATGTAGTTACCGATCAATTCAATATAATACTGATACCTATTTAACAAATAAAATAGATTATTATACAAATGGGATAATTAATAAATATTTTCCAACATTAGACGTTGAATTCTTGACATCGGGCTTATATGTTTTTAGAGGTGAACGATATGTTTTTATGAAGTTAATTTTTCCTACTTATGGTGAAATTTCAACTAATTTTTCTGGAACTATTTATGAAAGCAATAATATATCAACTGGTAATAATAATAATTTATTTTCTAAAATAATGCTTCCAGTCATCCCCTCTACTTTAAAAAGCAATCAATTTGTATCTTATGAATATAGACCATTTGAAGATGTTTTGGATAATATATCATCTCTAATAATCCAATTTTTAGATTCAGATGGTAAATTAATCGATATGAATACAGAACATAATTTTACCATAAAAATAGTTGAAAGACAAAACGTTCTAAAGAATACTCTCCTAAATACCAGAACTAACCAAATTAATACCTCTGGTGTAGTTGATGATTGTTAAAATTATGTGGTGTTGAAAAACACCATTTAACTGGCCAAATAAGTAATAAATCAATATGTCAATGTTCTTATAACTGTCGTTTCATTTTCCCCCAACTTTACAATTGTACGATCATTGTACAAATTGGGGACATCCGATGTAGTGATCCGGATACTCATTGGTCCACACATGTAGACCCTCTAGAACTGTTTATCTCTAATGAATGAACGTATTTCAGCGCGCTTTCTTAATGTATAAGGCCCATTGCAACTAGTAAATTGAATCATTGTTAGTGTGCTATATTACATATATATTAAACTACTTAATATTATAAGTATAAATTTTTTAAAATGTAGATACTACACTCCTATTGTTTTTTGTACCTGCTGAAGAAACGTTTAGAGAACGAGCCATAGGCATTGGTAGATGTTCTATATCATAGATGTAGGTGTTATATTGCTCTACTTCACTCATGATATTGGGAACAGTGTATTGTATAACTAAATCATTTAGTTCTTGAATTTGTTCTTTTATATTTGAATCTAAGAATTTACCATATTGAAGATAATATGCTCTCATAATGACTTTAAGGTCTATTTCAGATTGTGGTCCAATTGTATATTTTCTATTAGAAAGATTATAGACCGCATATCTAATTCGATTTTGAATATTTTGAATATTTTGACTAGAAAAATATGAGTTTGATAATTCAGTTTTAGCTTGTATATTAACAACAGCATGGTCTTGGTAATTAGTATTCTTATCTTTTCCTTCTAGTTGTGCCATCATATATGCTGGAGCAAAATTTTTCTCGTCTATTTGAGTTACTCTGCCATTTTGTATATCTCCTAAAACATTATTTTGATAATTAGACATATATATTATATATAATTTTTTATTTAATAAATATATAATGGTATTGCCAATTAAAGCTATTTATTATTCAAACGGATTTTTGTTAACTGGATTATTTACGAGTATTGTAATTACAATAAGTTTAGTATTTGATAATTTTAATAAATCTAAATTAAAGAATGATGATATATCAAGTAAAAGTCATGTGATTATATTATTTTTTCAAGTTTTAGCAATTTCTCTTCTAACATCATACATTATGTTTATTGTATTTGGATATGGAGGAGGTGATTTAACACCATGCCAAAAAATAATAACAAAAAAAATATGTAATAAGGTATTTTCATTTAAAATACCACATTATATAAATATTATTATTATGATTATCTCATTTTTAATAGTTTATTTGATATATGAGAATGTTTCATTATAAGATGAATATGAAAAAAAATATAAAATAATAGTATAATGTTTATTCAAATAATAATAATTCTAATATGTATTTCATTAATTTTACTATTATATTATTTATATCAAATAAAGCTAGATAACAGTATGAATTATTTTAAGAATATTCCATATCCATCCAATGAATATGCAAATGCTGTAGGTAAATATTGCCCAGAGGGATATAATTATATGGGCATTGATACAACTAATACTATAGCAATGGATAAATGTGATAATATTTATAACCCAAGCGATACATTAAAATTTACTACATTTACAAGCGATGAATGGCCAACTAAAAATGATGATCCTGGATTAATAAAGAGATGTAAATATCAGGAGACAAACAATTTATTATGGCCGTCATTATCTAATGCTTGTTATAATGTTAAAGAATAATATAAGTTTTTTGTTTAAATATAATATAATATTATATAAATGTATAAATTTTTAAATTGCTTTTTCCTAGGTGTTATATTAATATTATTAATATATATTGCTTTACAGAGAGATAATTTTATAGAAGATTTAGAATCTAAAAATAATGAAATTATAATTAAAAATACTAATCAATCAAGCAAAAAAATAAGTGAAAATGAAGAAGATGAAATAAATTATATAGATAAAATATCCAACGAAAAATATTATGATTATAATTACAATTATATTGTAAATAATCCTAAGAAGAAAATTATTAAAGTTCCATATCCAGTAAAAGTAAATGGTGATAGAGATTTAGCAAAAGTCTTAAGTAATACAGTAGGAACTCCTATAAACCAAGTATATACTCCATATTCTGTAATAGATAAAAATTCCAAAGTATATAAAGACTGGGATAGATTTTTCTTTCCTGGTTATTCTTATTTTCCTCCATCTAAATGGCATATACCAGTTGATAATAAATATAAGTTCCCCCCTGGTTATTATAAAGAATCTAATGTATGTCCTATAACTGTAAATAATGTATGGAGTGAATATTTATCAGGGGATATGGTTGCTAAGCAAATAGAAAATATTAAAAATAAAAAAACACAATAAGTATAATTAATATATATATTATTATATTATAATGACAAGTAAATTTAACATTTTTAGTAAGTTATTAAGAAGAAAAAAAGATTTAATGATTTGTATATTCTTGACATTAGCATTTCAATTAGTTATTACTACAATAACCATTAAATTAAACAAAGATAAGCAGTTATTAGGTCAAGCAACTATAATTAATAGAATACTTCAATTAATTTTCTTAATATTTATAATATTTTTAATTCTGAAAACAAATCTACCATTTTTTATAAAGCAATTATTGTTTATAATATTTAGTATATTTTTAGGATTATTATTATCACAATCATTACATTCGCTAGATCCGACTATTATAGAAACGGCAGCTATATCAACATTAGTTAATTTTATAATTATGTTTATTTTAGGATTAATAATTGTGTATATGGGATATGATATTGGTTGGATGGGTGTATATTTATTAATAATATTATTAATAATAATAACAATTAATATTATTAGAATATTTTCACCTGCATCTACTATGATTAGTAAATCGATAGCAGTTGCTACGATTATATTATTCTCATTATTTATAATATACGATACTAATAATATATTATTAAAATATAAAGGCAAAGGAGATTGTATTAAAGGTGCATTAGATTATTATCTAGATATTATTAATTTATTTATAAGTTTTTTAAATATGAATAATTAAAAAACTTAATGTGTTTTAATCATATAAATTACTATAAGAATCTTTCAATTTTATTAGACCTCAAGCTATTATTAAATAAAAATACATATATTAATACTAAAAATAATGAAAATACATAAGAAATATTTTCCGCAGTATATACAATAATTATAATAAAAATAAATCTAATTAAGGGATTAATTAAAAAATTACTTATATTTTTATCAAATAAAATGGGTATTTCTAAATAATCTAAATAAATAAAAATAATAATTAATGTCACAATAAGTAAAAAACAATTTATATGTGTCATTATATATAAAACGAATAAAATTATTATTTTCTAATCATTAATTATAATAATGAGTAAAATTAGATATTGTTCACTAGAAGAAGCGTGGGGTGAAATACCAACTCCTATTAATACAAAACAAAGTTTAGAAGAAGAAACAAGAGCAAATTTGCCAGCAGCAAATGTAAATTTTAATTGTCAAAAAGAACCAATGACAACTATGCCAAATAGATCCATTGTAAATGAACCTATTTCAAGTAGTATTGTATCTAAGCATCAGAATCAAACATCTATAAATAACATGAGAAGTAATTTAGATCCACAAAGTAAATCATTAATAAATACAATGGACCATTTACAAGTAAAATATGGAATAACAAAAAATGATTATAATACACTCCTAGAGCAATTTTCAAATGTAATTGATAGCTTTAATAAAACAGATATATCAAAGGAAGATTTTAGTAATCAATATGCTCCTTATCAAAACAATCAAAACAATCAATCATATGATATTTTATTTTTAATTCTTTTAGGTTTATTTATAATTTATGTATTAGATAAGCGTTAAATATAATTTAAGCAAGGATCGTGAAAAACACCTGCATCTCCCCAGTAATGACCTATATATGGACTTTCATTTTCTTCAATAGTTTTTTTTAATTTAGATATGACAATGTCATTAGATATTAAACGCCCCTCTAGAATATCTATTTTTATATTATTATCATTTATTATACATTGCTGGTCATTAATTACTTTTGAATTATAAGTATTATCTTTATTTAAAAATTGTTTATTAAGTGATTTTAATTTTATTTTCTTTATGTTATTATTTATTTTTACCGAATGAAAATCATTAGATAATTGTTTATATTCTAATTCCATATTAGAAATCTTACTATTTAACTTCAATATATCGTCTTCTAATTCTTTATTTTTAATTTTAAAAACTATATTTGAATCATATAATGTTTTCCTATTATCTTTTATTTTTTTTATATTTTTTATATTTTTAGAATTAGTAATTTTACATATTTCTAATTCTTCATCCTTAACTTTTAATAACTTAAGTTTTTCTTCATCCTTAACTTTTAATAACTTAAGTTTTTCTTCATCCTTAACTTTTATAATATTCTCTAATTTTTCTATTATACACATATCATTTTTTTTACTTTTTATTAAAGAATATAATTGTTTCCTTAAATTATCATTTTCTAATTTAGAAAATAGTAAATTCTTAATAGCATTGTTTTGTTTATGTATATTTGTTTTAAGAATACAAATTGTATTATGTAAATTATCAACAATATTTTGTATATCACTCTTTTCCATATTATCAATACTAATAGGACTTAATCCTAATTGAGATGCGAATACATAATAAAACATTTCTAATAAATCTTTAGGGTAATATTTACTTGGATTTAATTTCGAATATAATTCATAAAATTTTTTTATGATATCTTTTGATAAATCAAAATCATTATTTGCACCAGTCATTATACAAATAATTGAATTAAGTATATTCTCAGGGTCTTTAGTATCTTTTATTATATCATCAATACTCTTATTTTTAATATCATTATATAATTGTTTTGTATCCATTGTTAATTTATCTGTCATTAATTTAACTTATTTATTCTAACTTAATAAAATCATTTTTTATCTAATTTTTTCCATAATTCTTTTAAGTCAGTTATCCACAATTCTTTAGGTGTTCTTCCTTTAAATGTTTTTACTTGTTCTAGTAAATACTCATAGCATTTCTTTAATTCTTCTAATTTCTTATGACTCATTGATTTCATGGGCATAGATAATAAATATTCATAATCCCCTTTAATATCTTTATTATAATTTTCAAATTTCAAAGCACTAATTTTAGGAAAACTAGATAAAATCTCTTCTATATCTTCATCTGTTTTTTTAGATATGATAATTGAATCGTCTATTATCCCCTCTACAAATTTTAATCTAGCTTGTATTATATTTAATTCATATTCTATTTTATCTATAATATATTTATGTCTTCTTTCATATCCTTTTAACCTAACTTCATAAAATTCTTTAAATATTTTATCTATAGTATATTTTTCGATGACTCCTTTATTATTAAATAAATGAATATTTGATGTTTTTACACTATTACTGTCTCTTAACTTAAAAATTGCTTCCATGTTTTTGTGTGGTTTTAGTAAAAAAATACTAATATATACTATTTCATCGGTAGAGTGATTAGTATAACTTTTGATTATTTTTTTATCTTTTAATGTATCCAAGTAATTCTTATACTTATTAGTCCAAATACCAATTGGTAATTCCAATATTTTACAATATAAACCATCTTCTGAGATATAATATTCAGCAATAGTACATAAATTTTTATTCTGAACTTTTTTACTTTTTTGTTCATCTGTGTATTCTACACTACCTTTAAATCCTCTAAACCAAGGCATCATATGTTTCAATGGTTTATCATTAATTAGGTTTTTTATATTTTTAATAATATCTTTTGGATTATATTTAGGTAATTTAGTACTGAAACCTGTCCCTATTCCCTCACATCCATTTACTAAAATCATTGGTATAATAGGTAGATAATATTTTGGTTCTATTTTAACTCCATCATCATCTAAATACTCTAATAAATAATTATCTTCTTTCATAAAAATCATATTAGAAATATCTTCCAATTTAGTAAATATATATCTAGGTGATGCCGAATCAGAACCACCCATTAATCTAGTACCAAATTGACCATCCGGTGTAAGTAAATTAATATTATTACTTCCTACAAAATTCTGTGCCATGTTAATAATAGTTCCATGTAAACTAGCTTCTCCATGATGATAAGATGTTTGTTCACTAACGTATCCTGCTAAATTAGCAACCTTGATAGATATATTAGAATTCTTCTTCAAGCAACCGTATAATACCTTCCGTTGAGATGGTTTTAATCCATCCATTATATTGGGAATACTTCTGACATTATCACTCAAGCTAAATTCTTTTAATTCAATATTAATAAAACTAGATATACTATTATTTAAACAAGCTTCTGGTTCATTTTCAATAATTAACCATTTTTTCCGATCATCTGCTTTTTCTTTAGCAAAAGCTAATTCTATATCTTTATCACATTCATCATTATATGTGTGTAATTTAGTATGCTTATCTAATTCTTTAAAATACTCTTTAGCTTCTTTAGATGTTGATGTACCTAATCCCTTATAATACTTAATATTCCAAAGAAGATTATTATTTGTTTTTTTCCATTTATCATAATCATTTAATGTATAAAACGCCTTAATAAGTTTACCTTTTTTCTTTGTCACTTTTACAATGGGTGTTATAAATGAAACTATAAAATTAGGAATTTTTAATAGCGATGGCCAAAAATAATGAATTAAATTAATTAATAAACCTTTAATATGACTTCCATCAACATCAGCATCTGTCATTATCATTATCCTACCATATCTTAATAACTTATCTGTGTTATCTAATGTGTAAGTTAATCCTGTCTGTAATCCTAATATTTTTTTAATATATATAATTTCTTGATTAGCAGTTGATTTTTGAGAACTAGCTTGTCTAACATTTAATAATTTACCTTTTAATGGAAATACCCCATATTTTTTCCTACCAACAACAGACATCCCCGCCATAGCAAATGCTTTTGCTGAATCACCTTCAGTTAAAATCAAGGTACAATTTTTACTGTTTTTAGTTCCGGCATCATTAGCACCATCATATTTAGGAACTCGAACATCAGATTTCATTGATCCATCTGTTTTATTTTGCTCTTTTTTATTTTTATAATCCTCTTTCGAGTTATACCAATCGATAATATTAGTAGCAATTTCAGATTTAGGAGCACATAATGTCTTAATAAAACTATCTGGGATTTCGCATCCATATTTTCCTTTAAATTTTATAACTGGAGTAGTCATATTGTTTTTAGTTTGACTATCAAATCTAGGATTTGGTATTTTACAAATAATAACTAAAAATATATTATCTTTAATCATTATTTGTGTTAAATTAGGAGCTTTCTTACTTAATAAAGGAACCATTTTTTTAGTAATCTGATTACAAATATAATCAAAATGTTTGCCATTTGTTGTACAAATACCATTAACTAGTCCAGTGCGAATATGTTTATTATCACTACTAATCCCTATTCCAATTTTCCAATTATCAATTTCTAGACAATATGATTTAGGTGTAAACCTATTTACATATTCTTGAAAATTCTTAATTTTGATAACTTCCTTATTGAAAGTAACCTTGATATCATTCCCCAAATACGCTTTTATGTCATAGAGTCTCTTCCTAAAAACTTCAATCATTTCTTCAGAAAAAGAATCAACACCAAACCTCTTAAAGTCTGGTCTAAATGTTATTTTTGTATATTCTTTACTTCCTTTAACATAGGTTATTTTAGCTTTATTGATTTTAGTCATATTATTTTCAATTAATTGTTTATATTTTTTACCATTTTTAACTGATTCTATTTCAAAAACTAAAGAAAATATATTTGACAATTTAATACCAAATCCATTTTGTCCACCTACTGTTTTCTCTATATTATCATCTAAATTAGAACCACTTCTTAAATTACAAAAAATCAACTGAATTATTCTTACTTTTTTTCCATCTTTATCTCTATACGTATCATGGTAATCAGATGTAATACCACCTGAATTCATGCAAGATATTTCTTCACTATTACAAGAAATATCTATATTATTAAAAGGTATTTCTTCTTCTTTACATGTAAAATAATGGTCTGCTGTGTTTTGTATAGGTTCTTCTACAATCTGCATTAGAGCTGAATTTAATAATTCTTCTTTTTGTTTTATATTTCCATCTTTATCTAATAACCAAGTTATTATATTTTGAGGATTATTATCCCCTAAATACATACCTGGTCTCTTTAATACGTGTTCTATGTCATCTAATATTTCATATTTGCTCATATTTACTCTAATATGATTAGTAATTTATCTTTATATCATATAATCATTTTTTAAATCTTATAAGAGATAATAAATAAATCTTTAGAGTTTTTATTAAATGTTTCATATATATATTATAAAAAAAAAATGATACATTAAATTTTGAGAATCATAATTATTATAATTGTCAGCTAAATAAAAAACTTTCATACTTTCAATACTTTCATACGTTCTAGTTCAAAGTCATGCCAAGAAACCCCCAAAATACTTTGTCACGTCGCTCTCAACGTGGGTCCGAGCGGATAAAAGCTTCGGGAACACAAAGAGGCCCCGTGTGCATAGAAGAGATGCCAGCGCACACGCAGCTTCCTAATTTCACGATACCCCGACAATTCCTCTCAAATCTACTTCCGACAACCCTTGTCATGCCGGAGATATCTCCTACATTTGAATGCACGTCGAGTCAACTTGAGACGACGAGTTACCCTACGACAATGGATGTGAGCACGAATGTGCTAGTGGATAGGAGACAGCTCGACCAGATTACGGCGTTACTGCAGGTGCAGGCCGCAGGCAATGAATCCAGAAGGCTAATTGCTAAGAGGATGGACCAGAGGATGGGCGACCACATGGATAAGATGGACGACAACAGCAAGATGATGTCCGCCCACATGGGGAAGATGGACGACAACAGCAAGATGATGTCCGCCCACATGGGGAAGATGGGGGAAATGAAGTCAGCCCTTATCCAGTTGAAGGATAGCTTCGCCGGTAGCGAAGCTGAAACCAAGCAACATAATGCTAATCTTCGTGACGCCATTGCCAAGTTGGAGGTGGGCAGCACGACGGATGCAGATAAGGAGACGGCCAGCGCAAGGGCTAAAGTGGAAATAGAGAAGGTCAGAGCAGCGGCTCGTCTGGAGGAGGTTAAGATAGTCGCAGAGACTCGAATGCAAGTGGAACTGGGGAAGAAGACGAGGTATGATGCCCATATTCTTTTGCAAGAGACTGCAAGGGCGAGACGAATGAATCGGAGGGGTAATACTGGTGGCAGAGGCGGACACAGAGGTCGCGGTAGTGCTGGCCAAGCGGCAGCACTACCGCGACCTCAGAATATAAAGCCAGGAGACATGTATAGGATGGATATTATTTGTGATGGTTGGAAATGCAGAGGTTGGAAATGCAGCTTCGCGCACGCGCCGGAGTGGTACAAACGCCTTAATATAATAGCGACTACAATACAATTAGAGAAGTACCAGACCGCATTGGCCAAGACAAGGTCGAGCGTTGCTCAACCTTGTCCTGGGTCGAGCGTTGCTCAACCTTGTCCTGGGTCGAGCGTTGCTCAACCTTGTCCTGGGTCTTCATTTGTACGAGCGAAGCACGTGAGTCTCCAAGAGCAGAAACAGATGCTCGGACAGCAGCTGTTCCCCTTGGTCGCCCAGAAGACGCTGCAACTTGCAAGCAAATACCCCTTGGTCTCCCAGAAGACGACTGTTGTAGGCAAAATCACCGGCATGTTTCTGGAGATGGAGCCAGCCGATGTGTCCGTCTTGTTGAAGAATCGAGCTGCTCTTGACGAACAAATCGAGGAGGCAGTGAAGGTTCTGGAGGACTACGAGAAGCAGGTAATTCCATACGATAATAACTAGTTGACCACACCACGGGTGTATTATGCACCGCGTGGATCCTTACTTCATTACATGGAGTCGGGCCATAATAATTTATTTTTTTCGATAAATGCCTTGCTGTGTTTTTATTGAATGTCCCATTATATATGCATCTTTTTTCATATCATTTCTATTATGAATAACAGGGTATTTTTCGGATAGGTATAATTTTCTTAAGATAGTGGTTGATACTTTTTTTGGATTAAAAATCTTGTTTAAGTATTTAGTTAAACCATTATTAGTCATGGCATTCTTATCCCTAATATTTATTAAAAGATATTGACTATTATTTAACTTATGCCATCTTTTAATTAAAGTTAAAATCTTTGGAGGTATTGGTATTTTTTTTTCTCCATATGTCTTAGCTGTTTTGTATTTATTTAAAACTATTTCTTTTGTTTTAAGATTAATATAATTATCATTTTTTAAATCTTTATCAGACACTTTCATTTGAGCGTAATCATTCCTCATAGGAGGTATTTCTGTATACAAATTTAATATTAAATGCTGTTGAATTAAATCTAATTCATTTTTATCTAAAGATTCCATATCCATTTTGGATATTTTATCATCTAATTCTTTTATTTTTTTTTTAATTTGGTCTGTTGTAATCCAATTTTTTTCCTCCTTTTGACTTTTTTCTTGTTTATTATAGTTATTTTCATAATCATCGATTAAAGATTCAAAGTAATTTTGATATTTATTTAATGTTGTTTTATTAACATCATATGCTTTTAGTAGAACAATTAATGAATTCATGACATTTTTTCTTGTAGCAGGTGTTAATGATTCTAAATATTTTTTAACTTTAACAAACTGATTGAGATTCTTAATATTAACTTCATCATCAAATACTTCCCTAAATACTTTTTTTATATTTGATATATATGCATTTAAAGAATTTTGTTTTATGTTACTTCTATTTTCTCTTATTTTTTTATGTATATCATCCATTTATATACACAAGGAAAAAAAATGATATAAATTTAAAAATTATATTTATGAATATAGAAATGAAAACTAGTTCCGGGAAACCAGTTGATAATCTTGTAATATATGAATATGCTAATAAACAAAATAATTTTTATTATATATGTAATACAAAAATTATAGAACTATTTTATAGATTGAGAATTAATTTTAATAAGTATATAGAATATGACCAAACTGAAAATAAAACAAATAATAAAAGGAACTAGTAAAAATATTAAAGCTATTACCTTGTGACAAGTTGAACATAACCACGCCAGTACTAAAAACCATGTTATAAGTAAAGCAATGTAAATAGTTATATATTGGTTTCTTTGTTCAATAGTTATCCTAGGGAAATGATGACTTAATAATGCAATAGTAATCATTTCAATAACAGCAAAAAACACATATAATTTAGTAGCTAAGCACCACATAGAACAATCTTTCATATATATATTTATTATAAAAAAATGAAAAAAAATATATTAAAGATTAAATGTTAAATTAATATTATGCCTAGTAAATCATCTTGGAATTCTAATAAGAAATATTATCACTGTAAAAAGGGAATTAATCCTAAATATAAAACTAATATAGGAATATCTTCTAGAAAGCAATTAAAAGAACAATTAAAAGCAGAAGAAGAAAAATATACAGATGTTATTATTAAATTAGATAAAGTAACGAAAGAGTTAACAGAAACTAAACTAAAATTAGCAGAAGAAGAGGTGAAAAAACTAAAAATTAAAATTAAAAGTATTGATAAAAGGAAAAAGAAAAAAACTTATAAAAAAGATGAAATAAAATCTGATAACTTTATTCCATTGTCCAACACACATTCGACAGATATATGTTGGTATCATTATAATAATATAAATGGTTGTTTTAATGGTAAAAATTGTCATTATTTACATACTTGATAGATGTAAATAATCTATAATACTTAATTAAAAAATAACTTTATAAATTATATGAATATTACTTCTTATAAGAAAATAACAAGTGAATTAAGAAAAAAATATCATTTTCCAAAAGAAATACCTAAAAAGAAAGAAGATAATGCCGGATGGTTTGGTTATGGTAATCAGCGTTTAATAGAGAAGTATCTTTATTGTAATGATAATTTAATAATTGAATTTGGTTCTTATTTAGGAAAATCAGCTAGATTTTTATGTGAAAAAAGTTCTCCATATGCTACTGTTATTTGTGTCGATAGTTGGGCTGATGGTGGAACTTCAATTCAAAATGGAATTAAGAAAAAAAATAATAATAATTCTAAGGTTCATAAGAATAGATTAAAGCATTTATATGAAACTTTTTTGGTTAATATGTGGGAATACAAAGATAAAATAATTCCTATTAAAATGGATGGTCGAAAAGCAGCCAAAATGCTTTCAGATATGGAAGTAAGACCTAATTTTATTTATTTAGATATGGATCATACATATGATTCAGTTAAGGGTGACTTGAAAGCACTACATGATTCTTTCCCCAATACATTAATTGTTGGAGATGATATAAAATATCATAAAGGAGTAGGTAAAGCAGTAAAAGAATTTATTGATGAACACAAGCAATATAGATTGGAAATAGATGAAAACGCATTTGTTCTAATACCTAATATTCAAAAATATGAACCAAGTGAATATAATTATAATATTATTTTTAATAAAGTAGGAAATAATCTAGATAAAAAATCGGAAAAAATGGCAATCATTATTCCAAATACTAAAAAATTTGATTTAAAAAAATTGGATATTTTTAAAAAATTAAATAGAGGATATAAAATTTTTTTAGTTGAACAAAAAGATAATATTATAGGAGAAATGTTAAATTATGGATTTATGTATGCTTTTAATAATGGTTTTAAAATAGTATGTTTTCTAAAAAAAATTAGAAATGAAATCAGTGAAGAAATGTTAAAATTTTATTCTAGTTTTCCATATAATCCTTTATTATTAGAATATCTTCATGAAAGTTATTTTTTACAAAATTTCTATTTAGGAAATATTATTTTTAATTCTATTGATTTTATTAGATGTAATGGTTATCCAAATCATAAAAGAGGTATTGATAATTCATTATTTAGAAGAATGGCAATGAATAATATACAAATTAATTTACCATCTTCAAAAAATATTGTATATAATAATAAATTAAATATAGATTATAACACATTTAGTAAAAATAAGATTAAAGATAATGAATTATATTCTTGGAAAGAAAATGGATTGTTTTCTCTAAATTTTAGTTATAATGATATAAAAAAAACAAAAGATATTAATAAATTAATAACTCAACTATATTTATAATATTATTATATATGAATAAATATCTACAAGACTATCAACAACCACCATTAGATTTTCCATTAAAATATAATTTAGATGTCGATTATAATTGGTTACAAATGTATCAGTTGATGTTTTATAATTTATTTGATACTAAATCACCAACAACACTACATGTAAGTGAAGAACCAACAACCTTTGTATATGCTATTAATCAATATTTACAAGCAATTTATAGAAGGAAGTATAATATTAATAAAAGATATAAAGTAGACTTTGATTGGAATTTATTAACATCTAATCCATTTAAAATTAATAAATCAATAGAAGAACTTCCATTACATTTAGACTTGATACAAGGTAATATGTCCAGATGTGTTTTTAGTTTTAAAGATCTAATAAAAAAAGAATTGAAGTTTGATTTAATAACTTTAACTTATAGTAAAAATTTTACAAAAGATTTAGAAAATATTTTATCTATATTACCAAATGGCAAAACTTTAATTTTAGAATTACCTTTTCCAATTAAACATAAATATTTAATTGAGTTATTAAAAGCTTCATTTAAAATACAATTTATTAAGCCAATGATTAATAAATTTAATAATCTACGTGTTTATTTGATTTGTCGTGATTATCAAAGAACAAATTTCTCAGGATTAAAAGCTATTAAAAATAATAAAACAAGTAATGAAATAAATGATAAGTTTACTGAATTATTTATTGAAGACATTAAGCAGAATCAATTATTAATATTAGATAAATTCTTAAAGAAATATCCAATTAAAGAAACTAAACATATGATAACTAATTCAATGAAGTATTTTATGTATATCAATTCACCAAATAGATATAGTAATTATGTAATAGAAAATCTAAAAACATTCGTTGATGAACAAACAAATATATTGTATATTAAATCAAATGATAATATTAATAAAATAATTGCTGAAAATATTACTAAATATAATTTATTTCAAATTTATGTAAACGATAAAATTAAAATAAATAAAGTTCCAATTTATCCTTTAATACATATTGATGAAGATAATTATAATATTAATATTACTCCAATTCAATTTATTATATTAAATGGATTTAGTAGTAATCATAAACTATTAGATTATTTTATACAAGCTTCTATATTTTATTATGGCGGTTTCCTAATTAATAAAATTATAAATAGAGATATATCAGTTGATATGAATATAGTAAATGATAATCTAAAAAAAGATTTATCAGGTATTAGAAGTCTTAATAATATTGTTAAAGTAAATCCTTATATTAATATACCAATTAAAGTAACTAACCACGGATGGTTCCATGATAATACTAAAAAGAACTTAGAATATGTTTTAAAAAAATTTAATCCTAAAAGTATTCTAGAATTGGGAACTTGGTTTGGGTTAAGTGATATATTTATTAAAGAAACAAAGGAAGATATTATATTATATACCGCCGATAAATTTCAATATGTAACAGAAGCACCCGATAAATATAGAAAATTTGACCCATTAAATGACTTCTATTGGAACTTCCCTCGATTAGAAGTTGTCTATAAAAACTTGAGTATATTTAAAAAAGGAATAACTTATCTAATAAAAACAAATGATGCTGCATCCATACCTAAATTATTACATAATAATAAAATAGAATTAGATGTTATTTTTATAGATTTTGAAAAGAATATGAAGAGATTAACTGATTTATTAAAAGATATATTTAAATTATATCCTAAAATCACTGTTGTAGGTGATGATGCTGTTTTTAAACCTGTTCAACAAGCGTATCATCAATTTCTCAATAAGAATAATCATTTATATGGTCATTTAAATGAACATTCATATATTATATCTTATCATAAATTATATGAATAATACAGTTTATTATGAATTAGTTCATAAAATAAAAAAGAAACATCCATTTCCTAAGCAATTACCACCAGATGCTAAATTAACTAAAGTATTTTTAAGTGAATCATTAAAAAGATTAATAACAAAATATCTTTATTGTAATGATAATTTACTATTACATTTAAATCCACAAGATGGAATATCAACTAGATTATTGTGTGAAAAATCTGGTGTTGGTTCTACTGTTATCGTGTTATGTGATTTAGATAAAACTAAATATAATAATTTAATTTATCAACTATGGAACTACAAACATCGAATAATTCCTATTAATATGAATATTTCAAAGGGAATAGAATATATAGAATCAATTGGCGTAAGACCTAATTTTATTTTATATAACAAAGCATTAGATAATTTAAGAAATTTAGCACATTATTTTCCCGATACATTATTTATTTTAGAGAAATCATCTATTACATTATCAAGAACGTTCTTAAAAACTAATCCAGATTATAGACTAGAGAAGGATGCTAAAGAAGAATGCTTAATACCTAATATACAAAAATATGATTTAGGAGTTAATTATGGATTATTATTTAAAATGGTTTCAGCAAATATTTCTCATAAAGAAAAGAAATTAGCGATTATTATTCCATTATTGTGTGATGTAGATGTATGTGATATGGAGAAGATTATGTGTAAGCATTATAAGAATTTTGAAAAAGCCTTAAAATTAATTAAAAGAAAATACAAAGTATTTTATATTAATCAAGTTCAGGATGGCAGACCAATAAATATAGGTAAATTATTGAATAGTGGTTATCAAATAGCAAATAAAGAAGGTTATGAATTATTTTTATTTCAACCAAGTAATTTAATACCAAAATTAGATATTATGGATTATTACAACACTTATCCCAATGAACCAATATCATTTGAAGATAATATAGAAAATTATAATTTAGGATGCATGCTATTTACCAAAGAAGACTTTAAGAAGTGTAATGGATATACTAATGATTTATGGGGAAAAATTGGATATGATTATTCATTGTGGTTGAGAATGGCGACAAATGGGATGACATTAGGTCAAATAACAAAAGGATATTTTTATAGATATAAAGATTCCAATAAACTTTCAATACAAGATGATTTTATAATTGATGATATTTATAAAAAACATTGGAGTAATTGGGAAAATGATGGCTTAATAGATTTACAATTTACAATTCTTAAGAAGAAAGTTATTTATAAGCATATAAGTTTATATGAACTCAATTTAAAAGATTTCGAATATTACTTAGCTCCAATTAAAGATATGGTTTTCCCTATATCGTATTATAATAAACCAGTTCCATATAAGTGGAATTTACAATTTGGCGATAGACCTACTCCGCCGATGGAAGAATTAGTTGGTGATCCAGATGAATATTTGAAGTTCTTGAAGATGTATAATAAATATCATAAGGAACCATTGGATGATGAAGTGGCTGAATTGGTTGATGTTACTAGTTTGTTAAGTAGAAGTCATGGTATATTTTTAAAAAAAGGTATGAAAAAATTAAAAACTGATATTATTTTAATAAAGAAATATCACGATAAAAAGTTTATGGATATGGAGAAACCTATTAGTTATAATGCAACGTTTATAAGTAAATTTAAATATTTAATAAAAAATAATGAAAAAAATATTTTGATTACTCGATTATTACATGGTGGATTATTATCCCAAAAAATTTTAAATATTTTTAATATTATCTATTCATTAATTTATTTCTTTAAAAATAATCTACTTAATATTGATGTTATTTTATATATTACTGAATTAGAAATGAATAAAACACAAAGCATAAAAGAATATACCGATTACTTAACAGATGAATTAAATAAATTTATGAAAATATATCCAAATTTTAAGATTGAATATAAAGTAGCTGAACATCTATCGATGAAAGAAATTCCAAATAAGAAATATGATATTATTAATAATGATTTAATAATGAATTATAAATTCTGGGAAACCTATTCAATATTAGAATATAACACAACTGCTAATTTAATATTTATTTTATTATTAATTAAAAAATATTTAAAAGAGAATGGTAATTTTAGATTTTTTTGTTTTGGTATATCTAATAAAATATTATTAGATATTATTTTATTATTAGCAAATAGTTTTAATGAATCTAAAATGATAAAAAGTATGTTAGGATCTATAAAAGTAAAAAATTATGATTTTATTTTATTAAATTATAAAAATAATATACCAAATAATATAGAAGATATTTACAATAAAATATTAGAATCAAATAAATCAATGGGTCATAAATTATTTTTTGATAATAAAAATAATAAATATGGATTAAAAAATTATAATAAAAAGGTAAATAAAAATTATAAATATATTACTAATTTAATAGATTATAATTTAGATGATATGTCATTACTTATTAAAAATATATTTATATTTAATTATGATATAACAAATTTATATAAAAGAAAAATAAAAGAATATTATTCATTAAAAAAATTATTTGAGACTATTTCAAAAAAGAAAAAAATTAAATTAATTAAAGATATTAATATTGAGAAACATAAAGTATTATATAGTATTATTAATGTATATGAAGATGTGAAAAATTTATTAAATAATAAAAAATTTAAAGAAGCTTTAAAGATAATAGAAGAATATAAATTACAATTAAATACAACACAATTTGATTTAGAAAATGGTAATACTCTATATCATTTCATAGCTATGAATATAGATAAAATTAAAAAAAATAAAATATTATGTTTTGATATGTTTGCTGATTATGAAGAACCTAAAGAGATAAAGAATCAATTTAATTTAACTTATAAAGATTATTTGAATTATAATATATTATTTAAATAGTTAAAAATGTAGGGTCAATACCATCAAATAAAAATTCATATTCAACAGAATTAATAAAATAATTTAAATTTACTAATAATCCAAAATATAATATTATTAATTTGTATTGATCTCTTGTTACACCTATCTGTAATCTTATCACTATTTGTTCTAAAAAATCATTTGGTAATTTAAAATGAACATGAGCTAATCGGTTTATATCTACCTTATACACAAGATGAAAATACATTTCTATTTGATTTAAGTATAATAATAATAATTTATTATTTTTATTTTTAGATATATCATTTACATCCCTCCAACTCAATATTTCATCTAATGTTAACCCATCTATTTCATGTACCCCCTTTAACATAATACCTACTTGTAGCATCATTATCATTACTACCCAAATAACATTACTATCTTTACTAGTAAAATCTTTACAACTTACTTTAATGTCTAATCCTAAATCATTTAATACAATCGAAGATATTCTTTCTTTACTGGTAGATGCATTTTTAATTTCATTTAAAATAAATTGTAAAGGATAATTACCTACAAACATACCTTTATTGCCTCTTCTATAATTAACATATGTACCATACGTTAAATATTCTTCTAACAATTCTATTTTTCTTTCTCTTAATTGACTATATAATAAATTAAATTCATCTACCCTTATTTTTTTAGAATCTATTTTACTTTGTAATTTTTGAAATGTATCTGTAAATTCAATATCTATTTGTGTTTTTACTCTTAAATAGATACCACTTAATTTATAATCTGATAATAATTTAACATCTTGATATCCAGGTATATAATACATTAATAGAACTAATGGAATTAATGATTGAGGTATCCACCAACCAACATATAATGATTGTTTAAACACTAGATTATATAAACGTAAATTAATTATTTTTAATTCATCAAATTGTTTAGTAATTAATAATAATATTTCGTTTTTATTAGATAATAATTCATAAATTTTTAATACAAAAAAATAATTAGGTAACATTAAAAATAATTTATTATCTACACACACTATACTATGTCCTATAATACCTAAATAATTTCCCATTTGTGTTCCAATATTATTTATATCTCTAGAAATTATTTGTAAATCTTTATTATCTAAAAAACCATTAATTGCTAATTTCCTCCATTTGTCATATTCAGATGGAGTTTGTTTATAATAAATTCCCAGTTGTTTTTCATTTACATTACTTGTAAAATTTCTTAAATAATCATCGGATATAGATACTTTCTTCCATTTGACTTCATATAAATCTACATTTTTATCAGCAAAGACTAAATTAAATGTTTCTATTAGGTTATCCCATCTTTTATATCTACTAAATCCAGACGCCAATCCAAATAAATTAATTTGATAAAAATACTCACCCGATTTAATCAACATCACCCATAATCCCTTTTTTAATTTTTTATCATAAATTGTTTGCCTACTTGAAGTAATTAATCTTGATTTATTCCATTTTAACCATTGTTGAATATGACGAAGACTTTTAAATTTTAAACCATTCCATCTTTCATTCATATTAGTTTTACTAATTACATTAAAAAAAGAACCTATATTACTTTCACGCTCTGGAAATTTAATTTCTGGTTTAAATCTAGGTAAAGATAATAATGTTGCTTCTAAGTCTGCTCTGGTTGTGTCGTTAATTCTAGGTGATATTCTACTATATTTTTTTTGTAAAGCAGGATATCCAAAATTTAATATAGGGAAAGACCTTTCTGTCAAAGTAGCCACTAATAATAATTGATTAATAAAATCAGATAATACCATAAATTGTCCTACTTTACCTGCTATAACTCTTTGACCCCAACCATAAGGTAGTAAATTAAATGTTATTACAAATGATGATAATGAAATATTTACAATTGGACAAACATATCTTTCAATAATTAAACCAGGATAAATTAATCTAAAAATTTTAAATACATCTTCTTTTATTTTATTTAATTCTTCAATAAATATATGGATTGATTCTGAATCCAGAGTAAATATTTCCATCATAGATTTATAATTAGTAATAAATACTATAAAAGATAAAAAATTATTAATATTTCGAGCAGTTTTTAATAATTTTAGTTGATTGTAAGCCATTTGTCTTAAATTACTTAAGGAAAGAATATTTGTTGATCCATGTTCCAGTTGTTTATTAGTAAATGATATAGCATTATTAATATATAAATTTTTTTTTTTCGCATCAATTGTTAATAGGTAACGATTTAGAGATAATTGGGTTATAGTAGTTTCACGTTGTCTATTGAGATAAGGGATAACTGAACTACCCATGTTATTTGCGTTAGGGTATCCAATATACGAAATATTTTTATTAACATAAATAAGAGTATATGTATCTTTAAACATATTTTTTTCTTTTATTAGTCTATTGAGTGAAAATTCAGGATATTCTAAATAATCATTTAATCCTAATTCTAATAATTCCTTGTATGATTTAGGAGTTAATATTAATTTTTCAGGGTTACTATTATACTTATAAGTAGTATATCTAACAAAATCTGGAACTTGAATAGAACCAAATAAAAGAGTGGGATCTTCTAATGCGAAATATGTTCCATCTAAATTTCTATAACTTAAATTAGAAAAATATTCATTTATATTAATTCCACCCCCTTTCTGTTTATTCTTGTAGTATTCTTCTTTCTTTATCTCTACGTGTTTTCCATTCTTGTATTCCTTAAAGTAGATGTATTTGTATTTATCTTTCTTTTTGTTAATATACTTCCTCTTTTTGAAGTATCTCATATAATAATAAATATTATTATATTTATTAAAAATTGATTTTTCTTTAATAAATAAGAGATTATTAAAAAAGGAAGATTAAATACTAATATATTTTACAAATTTAAGGAATGGACGAAATATCCAATGGTTTTCCTATATATAATATTAATTTACCTGAATTAGATTACAGGCCATTTGATGTTGATGTATTTTATGCTCCAAATAAAAAAGCTAGAATATTTTATTCTCCAATACAGATAATCGATGAAGATATAATATATAATATATTGGATGAGTTACAACTTAAATCATTTATTAATTTTGGATTAACTAGTAAATTTTTTTATAAGATTGTAAGCAGCATTTTGGATATAAATAAAATTGCTATACTTAAATTTTTATGCAAAAAAAAGGTTAATATTTCTAATATTTATGGTTTGGGGCATAGATATAGACAATTATCCCCATTTTACAGTAGTAAATCTAAAATATTGGATAAATTAACTGGAAAAAATGATATATCTATAGATATAAAGTATAACAATCTACTATCAGAAATATCACCATGTGTATTGGCCGACGTGGGATGGACATTTCTACAAAACACATTAGGTGATAAGGGTCGAAAATGTATTTCTGTTAAAAATATAAATAGGATATTTAATGCTAGGATTAAATACAAGAAAGTTTTAAGTATGAGTAAAAAAAAATTAAATAAGATTATGGATTTTTATAAAGAAGAAGATAACATTGATTACTTATACAGAGTGTTATTGCATTATTACATAGCAATCTTACCACGGGATGACGTTCTATATATTTTTAAAAGAAAGGAATCGTGTTTATTTGAATATGGTAAATTAATACTAAAAAATATATCATATGACATATCACGCAGAAGTCACAAAGATGAATTAGAAACTTTATTTTTTATTTTAGAAAAGATTAAGTTACCTGAGAAAATACAAGATATTTTATTAATAAAAATTAATGATAAACCTTTTATAGTTTCTTATATAGAATACTTATATACCAATATTCATTTACCTACTAATATAGATTATTCGATAATTAATATAATCGAAAGTTTTGTTTTATCCCACCACGATAAATTTCAAAAAATTCGGGTAATTTTAATGCGTTTAATTATAAAAATAATAAGTAATACTAAATTATTACTTATTGAGAATAAAACAAATTTAATAAAATTTTATACTATATGTACTAAATTGATATTGAAAATAGTTTATTTTAACATTGGGACTATAACATCTAAAAACCGATTACAATATCCAGCTAAATTTCTTATTGATTTTTTTAAGTTTTTTAATCAGTGTAAATTTACTAATGTAGTCCCAAATATAATATATTATCATAAATATATAAATACAAGGAATAGGTTAGTTGGTAAGGCTTTGGACGAAATTATGGATACAGATAAAACAGTAATTAAACTTATTAGAAACGATTTAGTTAAGAAATATATATTTTAAAAAAAAATGAGGAGACCCTATGTGGTGAACTTGGCGAAGGTGTTACCATGTTGGACATCTTCGCCAAGTTCATTAAATTTCTGGAAGATGAGGAATTGAAGAGACGGCACACAATGATTGGTTTACATACACTGGGGTCTTTGAAGGAAGATATCTTTTAAAGAAAAAAATAATAATTTACTATATATGAATATCAATATACCAAATAAAAATAATATAGAATATGAAATAAAAATTGGTAAATTTACAGGAAAACATTGGGATGCTGATGTATCTACTTATATATTTAATTTAATTTATAATTATGTTAAAGGCAATAAACCTAATCATACTCGTTCTTTGATATGTAAAGGAGATATTAGGATTGAATATTTCCTTAATGATGTTAATGAAGTTATAAGAGAAGAGAGAATGATAAAAAATAATATAGAAAATCAGAATGATTATAAATTAGGAATAAGATATTCTGTATCAGAAGAAATTCCTATTTTAGATAAAAAGAATTATATAGTAAAATGCTTTAGAATAAAAGATAGAATTTCTATAAAATACAAGAGTTGGAAAGTTGAATTCACTAAAATATTTGATATAGACCCATCAAATGGATTATCGTATGATGAATTTTTAGAATCTTATGGAAAAATGCCTCCACATAGATTAGAATTAGAATTGGAATATGATGATGATTTTAAAAAAGTAAATGAAAAAACTAAAGAAATTATAGATGAATTGTCACCTTTTTTATTATTAAAAAGTAATATTCTACATCAGATACAAAAAATTATAGTAGATAAAGAATTTAAGAATTTAAAAAATAAAAATATTTCAGAATGGAATGATAAATTATTAATGACTCAAGTTCAAAATTTAAATAAAGAATCATTTGATAAAATAAAAACAAATTATTCAGTTACAGATAAAGCTGATGGTGATAGGTATTTATTGTATGTAGATAATCAAAATCATTTACTATTAGATAAAACTTTTCAGTTATCATCAATATCAAAAGCATTTACTAATGATGGTATTTATCTTTTAGATATTGAAAAAATAGGAGATTTAGTTTTAATATTTGATTGTTTAATATTTGATGGAAAAGATACTACATCAGAATATCTAGAAGATAGATTAAATAAATTAAAAAAATTAAAATTAAATAAAAATTTTAAAATTAAAGAATTTTATTGGGGAGAAGATATTTTTCCATTATGTAAAAAAGTTTATTGTGATACTAAATATCCGTATCATTTAGATGGATTAATATTTACCCCGACAAATAAAGGATATAGAACAGATGTATATAAATGGAAACCACCTAATGAACAAACTATTGATTTCTTAATAGATATTGTTGATAGTAGTGCAAATAGTTATTTTTTGAATTTATATGTGAGTGCTCCAAAACATATGGTAAAACATTATAATAAAAATAAATTTAAAATGTTTTACAAAAGTAAATTTTTACCTTATTTACTTGTAAAAGGAAATAGAGTTCCTTTAAGAAATAAAGATATAAAAATAGAATCAGGAATAATTTTAGAAATGAATTATAATTTTAAAAGCAATCAATGGATGCCGTATAGATTTAGAGAGGATAAAACTGCAATTTACAAGCAATCTTTAAAAACAGGACAATTTGAAGGACCTAATGGATTTAATACTGCGAAAAGAATAAGAGAGTTACTCCAGAAGCCAATAACATTAGATATGATAACAACAGGACAAGTTTATTATACAGGTGTAAATAGAGATAAAACTATAATAAAAGCAATGTTAGATTTTAATAATCATGTTAAGCGAATGATGTATAATAAATATTTAAAATCTGGAATGTCTTTATTAGAATTAGCAGGTGGAAGAGGAGGTGATTTATTTAAATTTATGAAAAAAAATCCTAAATTTGTATTATTAACAGACATTGCCAAAGATGGATTACGAGAAGGAGAAAGAAGATTAAAAAATTCTGAATTTAAAAATAAAAATGTTGTTTTTAAAGAATATGATTTAAGAAATAATGTTTCGAGTAATATAAAAAAATATAGTAAAGGTTTATTTGATGTTATTTCTTGTCAATTTGCTATTCATTATTTTTTGGCCTCTAAAGAAATGTTAAATAATTTTTATAATAATGTAAATGAAAACTTAAAAGAAAATGGTATTTTTATGTTTACTTGCTTTGATGGTAAAAATATAGAAGAAGTATTATATAGTATAAATAAAAATAAAAAATTAGAATATATTAAAAATAATAAAACTATAATGTCTTTGGCAAGACACTATAATAAAAATAATAAACAAGTATTCGGTAGAGAAATTAGTGTTTATGTAGAGACCATAGGAGAACACAGTAAAGAATATCTTGTTGATTTAGATTATTTATTAAATTATTTTGTTGATAGAGATTACGAAGTATTAGAAAATATTTCATTTAATAAATTATTAAATACATATAAGGGTCCCAAATTATCAGATGCTGAGAAAAAATTTACAGGAATGTATAATTCAATCGTTCTTAAGAAATTATAATCAATCTATTCCACTAAACGAAACTAAAATGTCTAAGACATCTTTTTCTGTATCAGTCAGATGTTGTCGTTTGTTAGGCAAATTGCCCTTAACGACTGCAATGACCTCAATGTCAGATGTTTTCCGTTTTATATGTTGATGACATTCTTTACAGTGATATTTTACTTCCCCATGTTTACAAATCTGAGAACCTCCGCATTCTTTACATTGATATTTCAGTCTTCCGTGTCGACAAATCGCAGGACCCCCACATTCTTTACATACTCGTCTCATTCTCCCGTGTTGACAAATTGAAGAACCTCCACATTCTTTACAGCAAGATTTCTGTCGTCCGTGTTCACAAATACCAGTACCTCCACAGTCTTTACATGTATGTTTCTGTTTCCCATGTAGACAAATCGAAGAACCTCCACATTCTTTACATAGGTGTCTCTGTCTCATGTGTTCACAAATAGAAGCACCTCCACATTCTTTACATTGATATTTCTGTCTCCCGTGTTGACAACACCAATGTCCTTTCCAAAGACAAATTTCATCACGATGAATGTAAGTTTCTCCATTAACTCTATCACGTCTATTTTTAGGCGCTTCTTCTAAAGATGATATATCACTTGGCATCTTATGATTAACATACCATTAATATACTTTTTATTTAAAAAGTATCAATTTTAATTATATAAATTATTAAATATTTATAACTCCATTCTCTATCGTCACGTTCATAGAAGTACGAAGGTAGTCTAGTTGTGAATCTGCATCAATCCTAGAAGGACACTTCGAGCATTGTATTCCATTTGGTGATTCAGTTTTACAATGAAAGCAAAAGTAAAAATAGTTCGGTTTGTGGACTCGACAAGTCACCATATTACAACCTCTATTAGAAACAATTCCATTTTCACATCGAGGACACTTGATAATTCCATTCGGTTTGTCTTCGTTCTTAATTTTAGTAACTTTATATCTCGATGGTCTCGATGGTCTGTTATAAACCTCATCAACTTTGAGTTGGACATCTTCTGGAACATTTTTTTCCTTTTTAATTTTAGGTCGTTTGATAGGCAAATTGCCCTTAACGACCGCAATGACCTCAAGGTCAGATGTTTTTCGCTTGATAGGTCCACATTCTTTACAATATCGTTTATTTTTCCCGTGTTCACAAATACCAGCACCTCTACATTCTTTACATGTATATTTCCGTTTTCCATGTTCACAAATACCAGAACCTCCACATTCTTTACAATATCGTTTATTTTTCCCGTGTTCACAAATACCAGCACCTCTACATTCTTTACATGTATATTTCACTCTCAGATGTAAACAAATCTGAGAACCTCCGCATTCTTTACATGTTTCTTTCTGTTTCCCGTGTTGACAAATACCAGCACCTCCGCATTCTTTACATCGATATTTCCGTTTCCCATGTTCACAAATCGAAGAACCTCCACATTCTTTACAGAAATATTTCTGTTTTCCGTGTTCGCAAATAGCAGAACCTCCACATTCTTTACAATAGTACCTCTGTTTCCCGTGTTGACAAATACCAGCACCTCCGCATTCTTTACAATGATATTTCTGTTTTCCGTGTTCACAAATAGAAGCACCTCCACATTCTTTACATCTATGTTTCACTCTCAGATGTAAACAAATCTGAGAACCTCTGCATTCTTTACATTTAGATTTCTGTTTCCCGTGTTGACAAATACCAGCACCTCCGCATTCTTTACAGCGATATTTCTGTTTTCCATGTTGACAAATACTAGAACCTCCGCATTCTTTACATTGATATTTATCTTTCCCATGTTCACAAATTGAAGAACCTCCACATTCTTTACATGTATATTTCCGTTTTCCGTGTTCACAAATCGAAGAACCTCCACATTCTTTACATTCATATTTCCGTTTTCCGTGTTGACAATACCAATATCCTTTCCAAATACAAATTTTACCACAATATATGTAAGCTTTTCCATTAACTCTATCACGTTTATTTTTAGGCGCTACTTCTAAAGATGCTATATCAAAAGGTCTAGGCATCTTATGATTAACATACCATTAATATACTCTTTATTTAAAAAGTATCAATTTTAATTATATAATGAATAAATTTTGCATCAAGAGTATTCCATTATTAAATAAATTCTCTTTAAATTGGAGGTCTCTAATAAGACATCCATTGAGTTCTATATATATTACTAAAAAATATACCAAGAATTTAGTTTATCAAGATAAAAATAATAGTGTATATATTATCGAATGGTTACCTAAAGCAGAATCTGTAATACATAATCATATCGATCCGGGGTGTTGTTTTAAATTACTAAAAGGTTCGTTAAAAGAAATTGTATATAAGAATGATATTGAGAAAATAAATTATTTAAAATATAAACAATATAGATTTATTAATAATAAATTAGGAAAACATAAGATTATTAATTTACTAGATAAAAATTCTTTTAGTATTCATATATATCCAAATAAATATTTTTAAATATTACTTTTTATATTGATATTTATTTTTCATTTTATTAATAGCATCTAATCTTTTTTCTAATGGTGTTGTTCCCTTTGCGTATTTTCTAAAATTCTTTGTAGTTCTTTCCATAGATAAAGCTTGACTTTTAGTCAATCCTTCTATTTTAGTGTGATAAACCCAATTACCATCTCCTTTTTTCATTCTTGTATATTTAGCACCTCCTTTAATTTCACCATTATGTTGTCTTAATCGTCTATTAGAATTATTAGTAATGCCTAAATAAGTATACTGATTTGTTGTATTAATTAAAAGATACATTTGATAATCCATATATAATAAAAAATAATACTATTTTATATAAATATATGGACCAATCGAAATAATGGACATGGGTATAGGGTATTTTAAATAAATTTATATTATATTCATATTAAACATATTGACATATGTTTTTTTAAATTTTCATTAGTATTACATAATTTACCACAAAATGTACATTCAAATCTAATTTCCCTTTTATCTTTATTCACTGGACAATAATATGAAAAATGTAGTTCTATATCTTCTTCTGTATTTAAATATAAACCACATGCTCTACATTTAAATCTTATTTTATTAGGACATTTATCCATACTATGACCTTTTATATTACACTTAAAGCAATTATAAGACATATTATCAATATTATTTATTAATATATTAAATTTATTTCATTGAAATCATTTTTTTTTTATAAGTTTCGTTGGTGAACCAGCAAAATAACAATTTGTTAATTTCACATCGTTATCTGGGGCTTCATGATTCCACTGTATATGACAATTAATTTTCCCGACCTTGATAACTGTACCCATGTAGTGATATCCTTCGTACAGTGCCATAACATAGTCTCCTTCGTGGTTCTCGGGGCATGCACAATCCCCAATCGAAGGATGGTTGGGTTTAACCCAACCATGTATTTCTTTATATGTCTTTATCTTATCAGGGGTTTTCCTCTTAGTAATTGTGCTCTTAGCAGGGGTTTTCCTCTTAGTAATTGTGCTCTTAGCAGGGGTTTTCCTATTAGCAGGGGTTTTCCTATTAGCAGGGGTTTTCCTCTTAGCAGGGGTTTTCCTATTAGCAGGGGTTTTCCTCTTAGCAGAGGTTTCCCCATCTGTCTCTTCAGATGTTGAAGGTAAACTCAACATCTGAAGAGATATTAAAAAGAATAACGTCGGGAGTGACTTGGCATTCAAATTCATTGGTAATGTTGATTGAATTAGAAGCGTACTTAATTAATTACATACTTAAATTATTATGTATCATTTTTTAATTATTTCTCATGTGATGTGAATATATCATTATTTCAATAATCATATTTCCATGTATCATTATTATCATAAGCACCAGCTTCGGTAGATTCATCTTCTGTAAATTCATCATCAGATTCATCTATAAATTCATCTATAAATTCACCATCACCAAATGTTAAATCGAGTATAGTTGTTTTTAAAGGATTCTTGATATAACAGAGTGTTCCTACTATAAAAATAATAATATCGGTAAGATACATTATAATAATGCTATATTGATAGTTATTAATAATAATATTTTTAGTTATCAATAATATTATTATTAGAAGTGGATAACGGGTGAATTTTTTTAATATATATATACTAAATGTAAATATCATCATTAATGCTAATATTTCCACACCAGTATTACCTAATAGAGAAATGAATAATTTACTATATAAACCACTCTCTTTAATTATTTCGTCTTTCGCTTTATAGAAGAGACCATTAGTCTTATTGAAAAAATCTATTCTGTTGTAATTCATTTTTATTATTTTATAAAAGATTGAATAGAATAAATCATTTTTTTTATAAAAATAATATATCTTTTACTAAGAAACTTATTATTAAAAATTATATTTTTATAGTATTAATTTACTATTCATTTTTTTTTATATAAAATCGATTGGGAAATCTTCATCCGATGAAGAGTTATCGGGTTGTTTTTCTTTTCCAAACAACACGTCCACATCTTTCTCCTTTTTTTCTTTAGAATCCCTTATAATAGCTGCTGCCTCAGGGCACTCAGAGTATCTATCGGGTGTAAATATTACACATATTCTATGTACATTTAATTCCTTTGTAAACATAACATAAATTTCATCTTTTTCTATTATTCTACCTAGTTTTTTAGGTTTCTGTGTTGGAAACCATTGATTTTGACCTAATGGTTGTATTTCATATTTACCTCCCCCCTTCTTATGAGGTTGTATAAGACCTACCCCACCCCCTAATCCAAGATAATGATCCCAAGAGTCAATTTCTATGGATTTTTTAGGTTTATTTTTTTGATGTTTACCACCGCCATTTTTACCTTTCTTACCTTTCTTAGCTTTCTTAGGCATTTTTATAGTTTATATTATATATTAAACTTTAAATATATAAATTCATTTTTTATTATTTTCATATGACAGTGATAAATTATACTATTCTCTGGATAAATTATCTTATTAAGGATTAACATTTTAGTATCATAAGGTAATATATTAATATATTTAAATATCAAGGAGTAACTTTTTATAAGTTTTTTTATAGTATTAAAGTAAATATTTTTACTTCGAATAATATAAAACTTAAACCAGTTATTTGTACGATAATTTACCTCTTGTAGCCATTCTAAATCAATTATTAGATATTCATCTACTTCTAATTTATTATACATGTCTCTATATATTGGACGAATACCTTGTTCACGATATCTATATAATACTTTAAACTGATTTTTATTTTCATAGTATTCTTTTCGAGACTTCAATATATTTTTAATTAAATTATTCATTTTTAAAATATATTTTATTATATAATGAATCTTATTCCTATAAATAGTTCTCATTCTTTTTTAGCTAGGGAAATTAATACAGAATTTAACATATCAGAGGACATTAATATTAATCAATTTGTAGATTTTATTATTGATATTCCAAAGGGGGCAGAAATATATGTTTTAAAACATGGTGAATATGTTATCGGATGTGGTACTTTAATAATAGAACGAAAAATGATTCATAATTTTAGTTATGTAGGGCACATTGAAGATATTTTTATTAGACCACAATATAGAAGTAAAGGATATGGTAAAATACTTATTTCTAAATTAAATGAAATTGCCTTAGAAAATAAATGTTATAAAGTTATTCTAGATTGTAAAGAAGAATTATGTAAATTTTATTTAAAATGTGGATTCGAAAATAAAAATATTCAAATGTCCAAATATTTCTAGTTTATTCAACAGTTACGACTTTGGCAAGATTTCTAGGAAAATCTGGATTCAATCCCCTTAAAATCGATATATAATAAGATATTAATTGTAATGGTATAATATTAAGAATACCTTGTAATTTTAATGATTTAGGTATTATAATATTATAATCAGCCTTATCAATATGTCTATTAGTAATTGCGATTACTGGAGAATGTCTTGATTTTATTTGTTCTAAAACACTATATGATTTAGAATAATATTCATCATCGGGAATTACCATAATAACAAATGTATCTTTAGATAATAAACTGAACGGACCATGTTTTAACATACTAGCCGAATATCCTTCAGCATGTAAATATGTTATTTCTTTTATTTTTAAACTACCTTCTAATGCAATAACTTCTGATTGCTGCTTACCAATGACAAACATATGTTCTGTTTGATAAACAATATTAGCAATTCTTTTACATTCTTCATTTATATTACTTAGTAAATTATGAATATCATTATTTATATTTAAAATATTCTTAATATAATTTCTTCTAATAGAAAGATTTATCTTGTGAATTTGTGAGAAAAAGATAGCAATTAAACTTAATAACACCGATTGTGCTGTAAATGATTTAGTAGATGCTACACCATGTTCTTTTCCAATATTTAAATACACTCCACAATCAGTTTCATTGGCAATGGTTGAATTTACTGTGTTAACTAATCCTATTGTTAACACATCTATTTTTTTAACTTGTTCTAGAATTTTATATAAATCTCTTGTTTCACCTGATTGTGATATGAATAAAATAGCAGTTTTACCTAATTTTGGTATATCATCTAATTCAAATTCACAAGCATTCATAGGTAAAATTATATTCAAATTAGTTAAATCTTTAAAATAAAATTTACCTAGTAATGATGCATAATAAGATGACCCACACCCTAACATAATTAAATTATTAATTCCTATTAATTTTTCCTTGTATTCATTTAAACCACCTAAAATAACTTCTTCTTCATTAAATATTCTACTTCCATTATTTAAGCATTTAAAAATACTTTCACCTTGTTTAAAAATTTCTTTTTCAGTCCAGTTATTATAAGGTTTAAAAGATAAATCATTCTTATAATCATTATTTTTTATAAATTTAAATTCTTTATCTGAATTATTACTAATAATTATTTTATCTTTTTCTTCTATTTTATAAATATCATTATTATCTAATCTAATATAATTTTTTACTAGACCATTAAAACCACTTTCTTCTGATGTAATTAATGCCATATTATCATTATAACTTAATAACATTGGACTACCTCTCTTAGTTATATATAGAGTGTTTGGTTCATCTAAAAATGAAATAATTAAAGCAAATGTTCCTTCCAACATATTAATAGTTTTTTGTATTCTTTTTGTATTAGAATCATTTTTATTTATATCTAATAAATTAGCTATTACTTCTGTATCAGTATCTGATTTAAATTGGTAATCTTTTAAATATTTCTTTAATTCTAAATAGTTATCTATTACCCCATTATGAACTATGGCAATATCTCCTTTATTATTTAAGTGTGGGTGTGTATTAACTTCATTGATAATTCCGTGAGTAGCCCATCTGGTATGACCAATACCAATATTGGAATTAAATTCACTTTTATATTTTTTAAATTCATTAATACCATTTTTGTTATTATTTAATACTAATTTCTTTATAAAAAATTCATTATCTTGTATAGACATAATCCCAGCTGAATCATATCCTCTATTTTGTAATTGATATAATCCATTAAATATATAATCAAAACAATTGTCATTTCCCAAAAAACCAATAATTCCACACATTATATCGTATAATATATTATTTTTTTGTTTTTTATATTATTATAAATGTCTGCTTGGGGATCATCTAATAGAAATCATCATGTATTTAAGAATAAACTTAATAATAAACTTAATAATAAACCTTCTTTTAACAAAAAATTAACTATTGAACAAGTAGAAAGAGCTAATCAACAACTACAAGAACAAATTAAAAACTATCAACAAATAGAAAGAGCTAATCAACAACTACAAAAACAAATTAAAAACTATCAACAAGTAGAAAGAGATAATCAACAACTACAAAAACAAATTAAAAACTATCAACAAGTAGAAAGAGATAATCAACAACTACAAGAACAAATTAAAAACTATCAACAAGTAGAAAGAGATAATCAACAACTACAAAAACAAATTAAAAACTATCAACAAGTAGAAAGAGATAATCAACAACTACAAGAACAAATTAAAAACTATCAACAAGTA
>ENA-OSJC01000403-OSJC01000403.1-marine-metagenome-genome-assembly--contig:-NODE-403-length-42840-cov-11.153404_pt1 | contig 42840 bp, 44 predicted proteins | sample MGYA00237885_ERZ534234 | MGnify/ENA primary metagenome ERZ534234 (study PRJEB26413, sample SAMN06343907) | marine metagenome | isolation source: coastal waters | place: Atlantic Ocean: West Antarctic... | reverse complement strand
GTAATTACCTTGATGGATACATGTAAATTCTTACTTGTATCAACAACTAGCTTTTTATCTTCTTGAAGATCTTTGCTGTAAGACAAGGGAAGTGCCTTCATTATATTTAATAATGAAAGTAGATTTCCATTAATTAAAGACGCCTTTGCACGAACTAACTCAGCTGCATCAGGATTTTTCTTTTGAGGCATTATTGATGAGCTAGACATCATCTCATCTTTTATTTCACAAAATTTAACAAGATTAGAAGACCATAAAACTATCTCTTCAGCAATTCTTGATAGATGCATGGCACAAGTGCTTGATGCATATAAGTAATCAATTACAAAATCTCTATCTGCAACACTATCTATAGAATTATTTGTTGGCCCATTAAATGAAAGTTTTTTAGAAGTTTCAAATCTATCTATTTTAAAAGAGGTTCCTGCCATAGCACAGGATCCAAGAGGATTTTTATTTAATCTTTCTCTTGATTCAATGAATCTATCAGTATCTCTCATAAACATTTCATAATATGACATATAATAATGTCCTGCAGATATTGGCTGAGCTGTCTGAAGGTGAGTAAAGCCAGGCATGATTATATCAATATTTTTTTCAGCATTTTTTATTATGATTTTTTTTAAGACCTTTAATTCAGTTAATATCAAATCTATGTCTTTTCTTAGCCATAGCTTTAGGTCTGTTACGACCTGATCATTTCTAGATCGTGCAGTATGTAGTTTTCCCGCAACATCACCAACAAGCTCTTGAAGTCTATTCTCTATGTTCATATGAATATCTTCAAGCTCAGGATTGAAGATGAATTTATTATTTTTTATCTCTAATAGAATCTTTTTTAGCCCAGATGTGATTTTATTTTTTTCCAATACAGTAATTATCTTTTGTTTGGACAGCATTTCAGCGTGAGCTATAGAACCTTCAATATCTTCATTAAACATAAATTTGTCAAAATCAATTGAAGTATTGATCTCAGTAAAAATATCTTTATTTTTCTGATTAAATCTGTGTCTTAATATAGGGTTTTTTTTTCTAGACATTATCTGTATTCTCACTATGTATCTTTATATGAAATTATATAATATTATTACTAAAGCATCGTTGCTATATGCCACATTATTTTTGTTTTGCAACCCCTTATATGCCGAAACAGATACATTAAAAAAAATAATTTTTGAAGAAAAGCCAGGATTTACAAGTAGCTTTGAGGATGTAAATAGCCAAAAACACTTACTAAATGACTTTTCTGGTAAACTTATTTTAGTGAATTTATGGGCAACTTGGTGCGAACCTTGCAAAGAGGAAATGCCTTCATTAGATAGGTTGCAAAGTAAGTTTGATAAAAATAAATTTGAAGTAATTGCAATTAATCTTGATAGAGGTCCAAAAGCAAAGGCTATTAGTTTTTTTAGTGACAATAATATAGAGAATATTGCACTTTATTTTGATAGCAAAAATAAAATTCCAAGAGAAATTAAGGCAATTGGATTACCAGCGACCATTTTAATTGATCAAAATGGCATTCAGGTAGCAAAATATTTAGGACCAGCAGATTGGGAAGATCAATATTTTATAGATTTATTTTCTAAATATATTTTTTAGAGCGCTTCTTCTAGCTCTGGTAGAACTTGAAACAAATCAGCAACAAGACCATAATCTGCAACATCAAAAATAGGAGCTTCTTCATCCTTATTTATTGCAACGATAATCTTTGAATCTTTCATTCCTGCAAGATGCTGAATTGCTCCAGATATACCTACGGCAATATATAATTCAGGAGCAACTACTTTACCAGTTTGACCAACCTGATAATCATTTGGAACAAAGCCAGCATCAACAGCAGCTCTTGAAGCACCAACTGCTGCATTTAATTTAGCAGCTACTTTATCTAAGAGTTCAAAATTTTCACCATTTTGCATCCCTCTACCACCAGATATAATTGTTTTCGCAGAAGTTAATTCAGGTCTATCTGATTTTGTAAGTTCTTCACTGACAAATTCTGAGAGCTTTGGTATGTTTTCTGAAGAAACTTTTGTAATTTCGCATGCTGTGTCACCTAAAAGACTCATTTGAAAAGCAGTTGGTCTAATTGTTAATACTTTTTTTGCATCAGAAGATTGTACTGTTGCAATTGCATTGCCTGCATAAATTGTTCTAATAAATGTATCGGGTGACTCAACACCTATTATTTCAGATATCTGGCTAACATCTAATTTTGCAGCCAATCTGGGCATTACATTTTTGCCAGTTGTAGTTGCTGCTGCAGCAAAAAAATTGTAATCAGCTGATATATCAAAAATAGCAGTCGTAAGCTTTTCTGCTAAAATATTATCAAATTCACTATTATCAAGATGAATAACTTTTGAAACGCCTTCAATTTTACTAGCTTGAGCAACTGCATCATCTATATCGCTACCAGCAATAAGTACATGGAGTTCGTCTCCAAATTTTTTTGCGCCACTAATTGCTTTTAAGCTTTGATCATTTAATTGACCTTTTGCATGTTCGGTAAAAAATAATGTTGTCATATTACACCTGCTTCATTTTTAAGTTTTTCTACTAATTCTGATACTGATTCTACTTTGATTCCAGCTTGTCTCTTGGGTGGCTCAACCACCTTTAATATTTTTAATCTAGGCGACACATCAACACCAAAATCTTCTGGTGCCTTTTGGTCGATAGTTTTTTTCTTTGCCTTCATAATATTTGGCAGCGAAGCATATCTTGGTTCATTAAGTCTTAAGTCTGTTGTAATAACTGCAGGCATACTAATTTTTATTGTTTGTAAACCACCATCGACTTCTCTTGTAACAATAGCTTGCTCACCTTCAATATCAATTTTAGATGCAAATGTGCCTTGGGATAAATTAGTTAGTGCAGCAAACATTTGTCCCGTTTGATTATTATCACCATCAATTGCTTGTTTGCCCATTACCACTAGTCCTGGTTTTTCTTCTTCATATATTTTAGCTAAAATTTTTGCTAGAGCTAATGGCTCTAAAATATTATCAGTTAGAACGTGAATTCCTCTGTCAGCACCCATTGCTAAAGCAGTTCTAATTGTTTCTTGGCATTGTTGGTTGCCTATAGAGATTGCAATTATTTCTTCTGCCTTGCCTGCTTCCTTTAATCTAATAGCTTCTTCTACTGCTATTTCACAAAAAGGATTCATAGACATTTTTACATTATCAGTTTCAACACCTGTTTGATCAGATTTTACTCTAATATTTACATAAGGATCGATAACTCTTTTTACGGGTACTAGGATCTTCATTTAAAAGTTCTTTCTAATTAATTTATTAAAGAAATATATCGTTAGGAATTATAGTATTTTTAGCTTTTGATCAATTAATTTAAGTGTTCTGACCAGGTTTCCATAAGACATCTTTTTTACCATTTCCATTTTCTACTCTTGATAGAACAAAGAATAAATCTGACAATCTATTAACGTAAGTCATTGAAAATATGTTTATTTTTTCTTTATTGTTTAGTTCAACAATCAAACTTTCAGCACGCCTAGCTACCGTACGTGCATTGTGTAAATATGACGCACTAAGAGATCCACCAGGCAAGATGAATGAGTTCAAGCTTGATAATGGTTTGTTAAATTTATCAATGGTTTCCTCTAGTCTTGTAACTTGGTTTTTAGTAACTCTTAGCGGAGGAAATTTTGGTGATTTAGTAATTGGATTTGCAAGATCTGCTCCTAGATCAAATAAGTCATTCTGAATTTCTGCTATCAATTTAACAAGTTTTTTAGATACATGGTGTTTAACGACACCAAGTATAGAGTTTAATTCGTCAACTGTTCCATAAGCCCTAATTCTAACATTATCTTTAGAAACTCTTTTGCCTGAAACAAGGCTTGTCTTTCCCTTATCACCAGTTTTTGTATAAATTCTAGTTAACTTTACCATTTTTATTTAGAAGTAATATATAGAGCAGTCATTATGATCACTATGGCTAAAAATTGAAGTAAAATTCTTAAGCGCATTAGTTTATTAGAGTATTGCTTATTAAACTTTCCACCTTTTAACATTCCAAAGATACCAGTAAAAAGAACAATAGTTACGGCAGCAATAGTGATAGGTATTAATATATAATAAAATACATTTGGCATTAGTTTGAAGTAAGCAATCTTCTAGCTATAACGTCAGCTTGCATTTCAGCAGCACCTTCAAAAATATTTAAAATTCTTGAGTCACATAAAAGTCTACTGATTGGATATTCTAAAGCAAAACCATTACCGCCATGAATCTGAAGCGAATTGTCTGAAGTTGCCCATGCCACTCTTGCACCTAGAAGTTTTGCCATACCCGCTTCTAAATCACATCTATTGCCTTTATCTTTTTCTCTTGCTGAGAAGTAAGTGAGCTGTCTAGCGGCCATTATTTCTGTAACCATTGAAGTCACTTTTGATGAAACTCTTGGAAATTCGTAAATTGATTTACCAAACTGATTTCTATCAAGAGCGTACTGCATTCCAGTTTCCATTGCAGATTGAGCAACACCAACTGCTCTTGCAGCAGTTTGAATTCTAGCAGATTCAAAAGTTTCCATTAATTGTTTAAAGCCTTTACCTTCTTCTCCACCTAATAGATTTTCACCTTTTACTTTGAATTCATCAAATGCAATTTCGTATTCTTTCATTCCTCTATAGCCTAGCACCTCTATTTCTCCTCCAGACATACCTTCACTTGGGAACATATTATCATCATCTCCTCGTTCTTTTTCAGCCAAGAACATAGATAAGCCCTTGTAACCTTTTTCATCTGGATTTGATCTTGCTAAAAGAGTCATTAAGTCACTTCTTGCACCATGTGTAATCCAAGTTTTATTTCCAGTTATTGAATAATCATCTCCATTTTTAACTGCACGAGTTCTTAATGAAGCCAAATCAGAGCCTGTATTAGGCTCACTGAAAACAGCAGCTGGAAGTATTTCACCAGATGCAATTTTAGGTAGCCATTTTTTCTTTTGTTCTTCAGTTCCACCAATTAATAATAATTCAGAAGAAATGTCAGTTCTTGTTCCTAATGAACCTATTCCAATATATCCACGTGCAAGCTCTTCAGTTACAACACACATAGAAAGTTTATTCATACCAAGACCACCATACTCTTCAGGTATTGTTAATCCAAATATACCAAGTTCAGCCATTTTATTTATGACCTCCATTGGAATTAACTCATCTTTTAGGTGCCATTCGTGTGCATATGGAACAACATCTTCTTCAACAAATTTTTTAAATTCTTGAATAATCATTGATGATGTATCATCAAGTCCTAAATTACCAAAATTTTTACTAGAGAAGTTATTTTGTAAAATATCTGCAAGCTTCACTCTATCAGCTGCTTCATTTCCATTAAGCATAAGATCTCTAACAGAGTTCGTGGAGAGCTCTGTTAACAATCCATTTTTCAAACCTAAATCCTGCGGTCTTGCATACTCCAATTGTGACATGGGAATGCCATGCCACAATTGTGAAAGATACTCTGAGAATGCAAATTGCAGTATAAGCTGTTCCGTCTCTTGGAAATTATTTTCACTCTCAAGTCGTTCTGCCCAATTCAATAATTCAGTAAGAGTAGCTTTATAAGTTGCTATCCAAGCTAAGCTATGAGCAGCATGCTGCTCTCTTGCCATTAACTGCTTAGATACTGAACCATCTTCCATCACAAGCTTCTTAACTTGTTGTTTTGCGGCGTCAGTATACTTGTTAACAGACTGTAAAGATTCTCTGCACTTAATTAGTAAATTATCCATAATGATTATTCTTCCTTGATAGTTTTTAATCCTGTTTCAAGAGCACCAACTAAAACTGCCATATTTCCAGCTTTATGCTCATTATTTAACATTTTTTCATGCGCAAATGGAATCTTATCCCATTCAAAAACCTCTGACATACATGGGTCAATTGCACCATCTAAAACCAGGTTATTTGCAGCATAAGCTTGCTTTGAATTACCAAAATGCGAACCTTGAAGTCTCTTGCTATGCATCCAAAGATATCTTGCATCCAAAGTAAGATTGTATCCTGTAGTTCCAGCACAGATGACAACCATGCCACCTCTTTTTACAATAAACATAGAAACAGGCACTGTAGTTTCTCCTGGGTGTTCAAATACCATATCTACATTTTTCCCTTTTCCTGTAAACTCCCATAGAGCTTTACCAAACTTCCTAACTTCTTTCATATAATTGCCATAAGCTTCAGCATCATCAATATCAGGGTGTTCTCCCCAACAATTAAAGTTTTTTCTATTCAAAACTCCAACCGCACCTAAGCTCTTAACGTAATCAGCTTTTGAATCGTCAGATATTATACCTATTGGTTTAGCACCAACTATTTTTGCTAACTGAACTGCAAAACTTCCTAGTCCTCCAGAAGCGCCCCATACTAGAACGAACTGGCCTGGCTTAAGTTCATGCGGCGCATGCCCAAAAAGCATTCTATATGCAGTAACAAGAGTTAAGTTATAACAACCGCTTTCTTCCCATGTTAGTTGAGGTGGTTTTTTCATCAACTGGTGTGCTTGTACAGCAGTGTACTGAGCAAAAGTACCATCAGCAGTCTCATAGCCAAAAACTTTATTAGTTTCAGATAGCATTGGTTCTCCACCATTAACTTCAACATCTTCGTGATCCCATGTCATTGCGTGAATAACAACTTCATCACCAACTTTCCATTTTTTAACAGCTGAACCAACTTTCCAAACAATTCCAGAGGCATCAGAACCAGCAATATGATAATCTTTTTTTGTAACATCTAGCACTGAGATTGGTTTACCTAAACCAGCCCATACACCATTATAATTTACTCCTGCAGCCATAACTAAAACTAGTACATCGCTGGGTCCAATTTCAGGAATACCAACTTCTTCTGATTGAAATGATTGCATTGGGTTACCATGTCTATCTTTTCTAATTACCCAAGCATGCATTTTCTTTGGAACAAAACCTAGAGGTGGAACTTCGCCAATTGCATAAATATCTTTTTCTTCTGTAGTCATTAATATGTCTCCCATGTATGAAATTTATTCGAAATATAGCCTAATTTAATCTTTTTTCTAGGCTTATAGCCAGTTTGAAAATAAATTTATATACACTTCTTTTTTCTCGGTTTATAGCCAGTTTGTTGTTATTAATATATGAACTATAAATAAAACAAAAAAATAAAAAAACAAGCTCAAGGACTAAAAATGACAGATAAACCATGGTTAATACGTACTTACGCGGGACATTCGACTGCTAAAAAGTCAAATGAGCTATATCTAAATAATCTTTCTAAAGGGCAAACAGGCTTATCTATAGCTTTTGATTTACCTACACAAACTGGCTATGACAGTGATCACATTCTTGCTAGCGGTGAAGTTGGCAAAGTAGGAGTTCCCATAAGCCATATTGGAGATATGAGAACTTTATTAAATCAGATTCCCCTTGATCAGATGAATACCTCAATGACTATCAATGCTACTGCAGCATGGATGTTAAGTCTTTATATTGCTTTAGCCGATGAACAGAAAGTGAATCGAAATAAGTTACAAGGAACAACTCAGAACGATATTATAAAAGAATACTTATCTCGAGGAACACATATTTTTCCTCCAGCACCAAGTCTTAGACTTATATCCGATATGATAACTTTTACTTATACCGAATTACCAAAATGGAACCCGGTGAACATATGCTCTTATCATTTACAAGAAGTTGGAGCAAAGCCAGTACAAGAGTTAGCTTTTGCTTTGTCTACTGCTGTTGCATATTTAGATCGAGTAAAAGAGTCAGATGTACTTTCGTCAGAAGAATTTGAAAATGTTGTTGGACGCATCAGTTTTTTTGTAAATTCTGGAATAAAGTTTGTTACAGAAATGTGCAAGATGCGTGCATTTGTAGATTTGTGGGATGAAATAACTAGAGAAAGATATGGAGTAAAAGATCCAAAAAATAGAAGGTTTAGATACGGTGTTCAAGTTAATAGTTTGGGTTTAACAGAACAGCAACCTGAAAATAATGTTTATCGTATTCTTATCGAAATGATGGCAGTAGTCTTATCAAAAGATGCTCGTGCAAGAGCTGTTCAATTACCAGCTTGGAACGAAGCACTAGGATTGCCAAGACCATGGGATCAACAATGGTCACTTAGACTTCAACAAATTTTAGCTTATGAAACTGACCTTCTAGAATTTGAAGATTTATTTAATGGCTCTAAAGTTGTCGAAGAAAAAGTTGAACAAATGAAAATTGAAGCAAGAAAAGAATTTAATCATATTCAGTCAATGGGTGGAGCAGTTGCAGGTATTGAAAATAGTTATTTAAAACAAGAATTAGTTAATTCAAATAAAGAAAGAATTCAGAATATTAATGATGGTGAGCAAATAGTAGTTGGAGTAAATAAATTTATTGAGACTGAGAATTCTCCATTAACAGCAAACGATAGTGGAATAGAATCAATAGATCCTAAAGTTGAAGCTGAACAAATTAAGGCTTTAAATGAATGGCGTCAAAATCGTGATCAATTATTAGTTAATAAATCATTAACTGACTTAAAGTTAGCCGCAGAATCCAACACTAACATCATGCACGCTTCTATAGAAGCAGCTAAAGCTGGCGTTACAACCGGCGAATGGACCAATGTAATCCGAGAGGTATTTGGAGAATTTAGGGCTCCTACTGGAATTACTCAAAATTTGAAAACAACGACTAATAACGACTATTTAGAGGTTAAGAAAAGAGTTGATGCTTTATCAGAAAAAACTGGTCGAAGAATTAAGTTTTTAGTTGGTAAACCTGGATTAGATGGACACTCAAGTGGAGCTGAGCAAATTGCCGTGAGTGCCAGTGACTGTGGTATGGATGTTTTATATGAGGGAATTAGATTAACTCCGAAGCAGATTGTTAAGTCATCAGTTGAAGAAGATGTTCATATTATAGGCTTGTCAATTTTGTCTGGATCTCATATTCAGCTTGTTGGTGAAATTATGTCAGAGTTAAAAAAGAATAAAATTGATAATATTCCATTAATTGTTGGAGGTATAATACCAATAGAAGATGAGAGAATATTAAAATCTCAAGGTGTTACTGCCGTCTACACACCTAAGGACTATCAGCTAAAAGATATTATGGCTGACATAGTTAGTATTGTTGAAAAAAATTTAAACCATAATTAAAGATATGATTAGTGGACCTATTATAGAACCTTCAAGTGGAAACTCTCCAAAGCAAATGATAATTTTTGTTCATGGTTATGGTGCTGATGGTAATGATCTGATTGGTTTGGCAAATTATTTTCAAAGCACCCTACCAGAAGCAATTTTTTTATCACCTCATGCTCCTGAAGCCTGCTCAATGAATCCGTCTGGCTATCAGTGGTTTGATTTAACATCAACAGATCCAGCAGTTTTATGGAGTAAAATTTTAGTAGCTGCAGATCATTTGAATGAGTTTATAGATAGCAAATTATTAGAATATAATATTGCTGAAGAAAATTTAGCATTAATTGGTTTTAGTCAAGGAACAATGATGTCACTTCATGTAAGTCTACGTAGAAAAAATACAATGGCTGCAGTTCTTGGTTATTCTGGAAGATTGATTGGTGCAGATTTGCTTAAAGATGATTTGATTTCTAAACCATCAATTTATTTAATTCATGGCGATCAAGACCCGATGGTGCCTTATCAAGAGTCTCTAACGGCTGAAAAAGTTTTAAAAGAATATAGTATAGATATAAAAACACATATTTCTGAGCACACTCAACATTCTATTGCAGAAGATGGACTTCGTATAGGTGTTGATTTTTTAGCCTCTAAATTAAAGATTTAAATAAATATTATATTTTTTCAGCAACAAATACTGCTGCTTGAGTAGTCTTTCTTAAAATTTGTCTCAATATTTTATATGCAAATACTTGTTGTGAACCATGTTCAATAGCAGTTTGTTTATGCCCTTCTTCATCCTGTTGAAATTTTTTTATTTTGCTTTGGAGTTCAGGATCTATACCCTCCAGTAGATCAATTTGATCTTGGTAGTGTTCAACAATTACTTCTTCCACAGCCTCTGTACAAGTATAAGCAGCTTTAGATCCCATAATTGCAGTGGAAAATCCAATCGCAGTTGCCCCAATTTCCCACATAGGCCCTAATATAGTAGGCCTAACATTATGCGTTTTTATCTTAGTATTAAAATAATCTAAATGTTCTTGCTCTTCCTCTGCCATTCTTGAGATCTCTTTTACATCATCATATTTTCCTAAAAACTCAAAAACTTTTTTTTGAGCAGTGTATATTTTTTGTGCACCTAATTCACCCGCTTGATTAACTCTAATTATTCGGGCTAACAATTTTTCTTTAGCGTTCATATCTTCTTATATAATACAAATGCATTTAAAATCAAAAGCAAAATCATAGCTACAACATTTAATTCTGCAATTGAAATTAAATTAAATAATAAAGTTGCCTCATCACATCTAATAATTGGCGTATTCATAAGTTGTGCAGATAAAGCTTCAATATCTAAAGCAGTATTTTGGCCTGAACATTCTGTTCTACCAGTCCAAAACTTTCTTTCTATCCCGACATGATAAATCGAATAAAGGAAGCCAAAAAAAGAAGTAGCAATAAATAGTAGTTTAATAATCAAAGTTTTCAAAATCTGATGTGAGTCTATAAATATATTTATAACTGCAAGTATTCCAATTATGTAATAGGGGTAACGCTCTTTGATACACATATCGCAAGGAGCCATATTAAAAAAATATTGAAGAATATAAACGGTCAATAGAATTAAAAAAGAGGCAACTAGATTAACTAAAATATATTTATTTAAAATAATATTCATTACAATATAAATTTATAAGATAGGTATATCATTAAGATAACAGCGAATATGATAAATGTAATTAAGTTTAATTTTCTATCAATTATATTAATTACTTTATTGCCGTATTTCCAGACTAAGAATCCAATTAAATAAAATCTTATACTTCTTGATAAAATTGCTGCAACTAAAAAATTCCAAAAAGGAATACCTAAAGCACCACTTGATAGAGTGATAATCTTAAAGGGTAATGGTGTAAATCCTCCAATAAATACATATATAAATCCGTATTCATTTATTTGAGCTTTAAAGTATTCAAAATTTTCTAAGTAATTATATAAATTTAAAATTGGATTTACTATCGAGTCAAAAAACAAAAGACCAAGATAATAGGCTGTAATACCACCTACGATGGATCCTACAAAAGAAAAAAATGCAATTTTAAATATCTTAGACCGTTCTGATAACATCATTGGTACCATAAATATTTCCTGAGGTAGGGGGAAAATTATAGCTTCAATGTAGCCAATTAAAAAAACAAAGGGCATTGCAAATTTAGTATTAGAAAAAGACTTAATTTGATTATCCATTAAATCTTTACAGAAATTAAATATTTTTCTCATAGTTACTATCACTTTCTTAGAAACTAATACTACATCCACGTTGCAAATAAAACTACGCTTATCCACCTGATAATTATTATATGTTTATGAACTTAATTATTTGAAACTCTTCCAAATTAGTCATAGTTTACGGATAATTATATAGTTGGGGGTATGGCGGAATTGGTAGACGCGCCAGACTCAAAATCTGGTGACTTCGGTCGTCTCGGTTCGACTCCGAGTATCCCCACCAAAACTAAAGTTCAAAAAATGAGAATTATAAATGTATTAGAATTAGACTATCAAGAGCCCATTATTTTTTTTCAAAAACTAAAGGGTTTAGATGGTTTAACCTATTTAGATAGTGCGGGTAAAGATGTAGCTTTAAATCAGTATAGTTATATTGCAGCTCTACCAGTATTAAAGATACATAAAAAGAAAAGTAATATTTTTATTGATAATAAGACTTCAAACAGCTCTTTCTTTGAAATTATCGAAGACTTACTAGATACTTTACAGGCAGAAAAAATTCCTAATTTACCAAGCTTTCAATGTGGCTTAGCTGGATTTATTTCATATGAGTCATGTCTAGACATCGAAAAAATTAAAAATGTAAAAAATAGTAACTATGATTTTGATGATATCTGGTTTGGTTTATATGATGTTGTTTTTGCCTTTGATCACAAAAAACGTAAGACGTATGTATTCTCTGTAAATTTAGATGATTATCAAGCAAATACAGACAATATGCTAAATATTGTAAAATCAGAATATTTATTAGATCTATATAAAAATGATACAACCATAGTTAAAAAGAAACATAATTTCAATTTTGAATGGAAGCCCTATCAAGATAAAGATTCCTATAAACAATCAATTAATAAAATTTTAGAATATATTAAGGCAGGAGATATATTCCAAGCAAATTTTACACATTGTTTTTTTGCTAGCAATAATAGTTTGAATAATCATTTTGATACATATTTAAATTATAGAAAAAAAACTCAAACACCTTTTTCTGCATTTATATCTAATAATAAAGATGATGCAGTATGTTCATTTTCCCCTGAAAGACTTTTAAGTTTGGATGATAAAATAATTACTGCTGCACCAATAAAAGGAACTACTCCACGAGGCTTAACAGATAAGCAAGACAAGGCATTAATTGAAGACTTAGTTAACAGTAAAAAAAATTTAGCAGAAAACTTGATGATTGTTGATGTACTGCGCAATGATATTTCTAGAGTCTCTATTACAGGTAGTGTTGAAGTCAAAAAATTAGCATCACTTGAAACTTACGAAAATGTTCATCATCTAGTTTCATATATATCTAGTAGAATTCAACCTGGAAAAAAAGCTGTAGACTTACTAAAAGCTTGCTTACCAGGAGCATCAGTGACCGGTGCCCCCAAAATAAGAGCAATGGAAATAATTAGTGAATTAGAAGAAACTGCAAGAGGTCCCTATTGTGGCGCTCTTGGATATATTTCATTGTGTGGGTCATTAGACATGAATATTCCTATTCGAACTATTTTATTAACTAAAGATAAGATAGTTGTTAATTGTGGTGGGGGAATCGTAAGTGATTCTGATTCCGAATTAGAGTACCAAGAGTCTATTGATAAGATAAGTAATTTATTAAATACTAACTATGACCAAAGCCAGATTAAACTAAATTGATGTCTATGATTATTTATGCAAATGGAAAATATATCCCACAAAAAAAACTAACTTTTGATATATCAGATAGAGGATTATTATTAGGCGATGGTATCTTTGATACGATGCTTTATCAAGAAAAATTAATTTATTATAATGATCATTACAAAAGACTAAAGTCTGCAGCCAAACTACTTTCTTTTAATTTCAATTTAACTAATGAACAGCTAAAAAAAATTATTAATAATTTGATAATCAAAAATAATTTTCAAAATAAAAAAGTTGCTATCAGAACTAATATAACAAGAGGAATTTCAAAAAGAGGCTTAGATTTTGAGAAGTCTCATAAAATTGGAATTTATATAAAATTAAATTTAATTCCTAAATCATTATTCATGAAACCAATTAGATTAGGATTAGCTAGTATTAGAAGGAATAGTACATCTCCTATTTCTCAAAATAAGACACTTAATTATTTAGACAATGTAATTGAAAAGAATAGAGCTGCTAAAAATGGTTGTGAAGATGCAATATTTTTAAATATTAATGACAAAATTAGCTGTACAACTACTTCAAATATATTTTATGTTCAAAAAAATAAGATATATACTCCTCCTTTAAAAGATGGAGTTCTAAATGGTGTCATGAGAGAACAATTTCTCAAAAAAAAGATTGCAACAACGCAAACATCAACATTAAATAACCTATTGAAAAGTGAGTATATTTTTTTAACAAATAGTATTTTTGGGATAAGGCCGGTTAAATCAATATTTGGATACAGAAAAACATTTGAAGATAATAAAAAATTCTATACAAATCTTGTAGACATCTTAGAAAATAAAAAAATTATATGAGCATATTAAAAAGTATTAAAACAGAGTGGACATATCTAAGCTTTTTATTACCCTTACTTAGCAAGACTAATAAATTAGATAAAAATCTTACCCTTACTGTGGCAGATTTAATAGAAGAGCAGGTTGATAAGAATCCTAATTTAATTGCATTAGAGTATGAGGATAAAAAATATACTTATCAGCAACTTGATCAAGAAGCCAACAAAGTAGCAAACTGGGCAATAGATAAAGGCTACAAATATGGAGATGTTATTTCTCTTTTAATGGAGAATAAGCCTGAATTCTTATTTGCTTGGATTGGACTAGCTAAAATAGGAATTATAACAGCATGCTTAAATTCAAATATTAAAGGCAAGTCATTATCTCATTGTATCGGTGCATCAAAGAGTACATCTATTATTATTGGTGAGGAGTGTTTAGATAATTTCTCTTCTGCAGAAGATATTCTTGATCAAAAAATTGATGCATTTATTTACGGAGAAGAAGTTCAAGGCTTTGAGAATATCAAGTCTGATAATTATTCAAGACCTGATAAGAAACATAGAAAAGACTTAATCAATACTGATTCTTTATTTTATATATACACTAGTGGAACAACAGGTCTTCCTAAGGCCTCTAAATTTAATCATGCAAGGTTTGTAGCTGGAGCATCATTACAATCTATGTCATTAAAAATGAATACAAGTGATAAAACTTATATGGTTTTACCTTTATATCATTCGACCGGTGGCGTTGTGGGTGTTGGAGCTACATTTTTAACAGGTGGTACCCTCGTGCTTAGAAGAAAATTTTCTGCTGAGAATTTTTGGAAAGACTGTACCAAAAAAGAAATTACTATTATCACCTACATTGGAGAAATGCTGAGGTATCTTGTTAATACAAAAGAGTCTGAATTTGAAAATAAGCATAAAATTAGAGGAATATTTGGAAATGGATTACGCCCCGACGTTTGGAAAGTCTTTGAGAAAAGATTTAATATTTCAAATATTATTGAATTTTATGGATCATCAGAAGGAAATATATCTCTTATAAATGCTGATAGTTATTTTGGCTCAATAGGAAGAATACCACCTTATCTTGGCTCCAAAATGAAAACGAAAATTGTAAAATTTAATGTTGAAGAAGAAAAAGTTATTCGTAACTCTGATGGATTTTGTATAGAATGCAATCCTGATGAAATTGGTGAAGCGATCGGTCTTATTCCAGATGATGGAAAGTTTGCAGGTAGATATGATGGCTATACAAACAAAGAGGCTTCAAAGAAAAAAATACTTGAAAATGTTTTTGAAAGTGGTGATCGCTGGTTCTCTTCTGGTGATTTATTAAAGAGAGACTCAAAAGGATATTTCTACTTTATTGATCGAATTGGGGATACCTTTAGATGGAAGTCTGAAAATGTATCTACAAATGAAGTAAGTGAAGTTGTCTCTGCAATTCCAGGAATTAAAGAAGCAAATATTTATGGTGTTGAAGTGCCTGCTCAAGATGGTAGAGCTGGTATGGCATCATTAGTTACTGATGAAAATTTTTTAATCTCAGAATTTTATGAACTGTTACTTGATCAGCTACCTAAATATTCAATACCTGTTTTCTTGAGAATATCTCCAGAAATCGAAATAACTGGAACTTTTAAATATAAAAAAACAGATTTAGTTAAAGATGGTTTTGATCCCAATACCATTTCTGATGAGCTTTATTTTGCAGATGTATTGACTAATCAATATATAAAATTGGATTCAGATCTTTTTCAAAAAATTCACAATCAAGAAGTAAGAGTTTAAATATTTTACTAATTTAATATTTAACAATATATAAATTGAAATATTAATAGATACTTATCAATTATTTATGAAAAAGAAAATTTATCTCATTGCGCCAAGAGGGTTTTGTGCTGGAGTAACAAGAGCAGTGGATACTGTAACGCTTACTCTAGAAAAATATGGGGCACCTGTTTATGTTAAGCATGAAATTGTTCATAATAAGCATGTAATTGATGAACTGCAGGATAAGGGTGCAATCTTTATTGAAGATTTAAATGATGTACCTAATGATAGACCTTTAATTTTTTCAGCTCATGGGGTATCTAAAAAAATTACTAATCAGGCTAAAGAGAAAAAAAATGAAATTATAGATGCAACTTGTCCACTCGTTACTAAAGTACATATTCAAGCTCTAAAATTTTATAATCGTGGATATGATTTAATTTTAATAGGACATAAAAACCACCCAGAAGTAGAGGGAACTATGGGCCAAGTCCCAGAAGAAAAAATTACCTTAGTTGAAAATATTAAAGATGTTGAAAATCTTAAATTAAAAAATAATAAGATTGCCTATATTACTCAAACTACATTATCAGTTGAAGATACTAGTATGATAATAAAAGAATTGAAGAAGAAATTTCCTCATATTGAAAGTTCTCCAAAAGAAGACATCTGCTATGCAACTACTAATAGGCAGAATGCTGTTAAAGAATTTGCAAGTGCATGTGATGCGTTCATTATAGTAGGATCAAATAATTCATCAAATTCAAATAGACTAGTAGAAGTTGCAAAAAATTCAGGTTGTTTAAAGTCTGATTTAATTGAAGATGCAAAAAGTCTTAATGTAGATGAATATAAAAACTATAAATCAATAGGCATTTCATCCGGCGCATCAGTCCCAGATATTTTAGTCATGTCAGTTATAGAAAAATTAAAAGATAGCTATGAGCTAGACGTTGAAGAAATGACATTAGATAAGGAGAATGTTACATTTCGCATACCATCCAGTCTGAGATAATTATGTATACAATAAACGAATTATCTTGGGATTTTCCTAACCCACATATTTTAAAATTTCAGGTTATTGAAGATAATATCGATATTCTTGGGCACGTTAATAATAAAGTATATTTAGATTGGTCCGAAGCTGTGAGTTGGGATCATTCTAATTTACTTGGCGTTTCACATGAAGATTTTAAAAAAGTTAAAAGTGCCTGTGTAGTTGTTCGAAATAAGATTGAATATTTAGCCTCTCTTTTCTTAGATGATGAAATAGCAATTTCAACTTGGATTACTCAATGTGATCATAAAATCAAGCTGAGCAGACTTTTTCAGGTAATACGCATAGCTGACAATAAAACTATTTTTCGATCAAATGTTGATTATGTCTGTGTAAGTCTAGAAAACTATAAGCCCAGAAGAATGCCTGATTTATTTAAAAAATCATACAAAGTGACGACAAAATAATGGATTATCAAATCAGAAATGTTGAAGTTGCAGATATAGAAGATTTAATTAAAATTAATGAGTTATCAGTGCCAGCAGTTAACTCAATTTCCAAGGCTCAATTTGAGTGGTTTCATCAAAACTCAATATATTTTAAATTAATTCAATCAATCAATAATGAGGTACAGGGATTTTTACTAGCTCTAAATTCTTTACTTGACTATGAAAGTTTGAATTATAAATGGTTTCAAGAGAGGTATAGTGCATTTGCCTATATTGATCGTATAGCCATACTAGAAGAATATAAAAGAAGTGGTTTAGGAAAAAAATTATATTTAGACCTAGAAAAGTCAATTAAATCTAATTATAAAATGATCACATGCGAATATAATTTAAAACCTATGAATCATGAATCGGAAAAATTTCACATATCAATTGGTTATCAACGAGTTGGCAAATTGAATACTCAAGAAGGCACTAAAGAAGTATCTCTAATGGTTAAAAATTTATGAGTAATAATACTGTAGATACAGTCGTCATAGGGGCTGGAGTTGTTGGTCTAGCTATAGCTAGAGAATTAACTCAGCGCAAAAAAGATGTAATTGTTATTGAAAAAGAAACAACCTTTGGGTCAATCACAAGCACAAGAAATAGTGGAGTTATTCATGCTGGTATTTATTATGATGCCGGCTCAATGAAAGCTAAGTTATGCGCTAAGGGCAACAGAGCTTTATATGATTATTGTAATAAAAAGAATGTACCTCACATAAATGTTGGTAAATTTGTTGTAGCCACTTCAGAAGATGAGGCTAAAAAATTAGATTCAATTTATAATAAGGCTGAAGAAAATGAGGTAGTTGGCATATCAAGAGTTACCAAAGACTACGTTAATAAAAAAGAGCCATTGGTAGTATGTTATGAAGCATTAGAAGTTAAATCTACGGGAATAGTTGATCAGCAATCATTAATGCGATCTTACATTGGCGATTTTGAGGATAATGGAGGTATGATTGCCTATAATACAGAAATTAAAGATATTTATATTGAAGGTCAAAAATTCAAAATTATTTCATCAGATGGAACAATAATTATAGCTAATTCATTAATTAATGCAGCTGGTCTTGAGGCTCATAATATTACTGGGTTAATTGATGGGTTTAGCAAGGATCTAATACCTAAAATCTATTATGCTAAAGGTAATTACTTTGAAACTAATAAGAAGCTTGGTATTAAACATTTAATATATCCATTACCTACAGAAGCTAGTTTAGGCCTGCATCTTGGATTAGATTTGTCAATGCAAATGAGATTTGGGCCAGATGTTGAGTGGGTAGATCAAATAAATTATACAGTTGACCCATCTAGAGTGAATTTATTCTATAATGATATTGTTAAATATCTTCCAGCTATAAAAAAAGAAGATCTTCGTCCGGGATATTCTGGTATCAGACCTAAATTAAAAAATAAAGGCGAAGGTAAAAGTGATTTTATGATTCAATCTAGCGAAGAACATGGGGTGAAAAATTTGGTGAATTTATTTGGAATGGAGTCTCCAGGACTCACATCATCTTTAGTCATTGCAGACTATGTTTCAAATCTAGTTGAGTAATATTCAATCGAAGTGACTATTAATAAATGACTTCATTTTATTCATAGCATTTTTTTCAATTTGTCTTACTCTTTCCTTAGAAATTTTTAGTTTTTTACCCAAATATTCCAAAGTTTTAGGATTTTCTGATAGATGACGTTCATTAATAATCTGAGTTTCTCTTTCATCCAGTGAACCAATAGCAGTACTAACCATATCTTTCTTATGATTAATCTCATCTTTAGCAAAAACTATGTTATCAGGTCTAGCGTTCTCATCTTCAAGTAACGATAAGAATTCATCTTGGCCGTCTTCACTAATTTTTTTGTTAAGAGAGCTATCGTTTTGTGTGATTCTACTATCCATATTAACTACTGCAGAAGTAGATATATTTAGATCACTAGCAATATTTTCAGCCATACTGTAATTAATATTACCAGTATCTGTACCATTAATTTTTTGCTTTAAACGACGTAAACTAAAAAATAAACTTTTTTGCTTTGAAGTAGTTGCTATTCTTACAATAGACCAATGTTTTAGAAGAAAGTCTTGAATCGACGCCCTAATCCACCAACTTGCATAAGTTGAAAATCTAAAACCACGATCAGGATCAAATTTTTGAGCAGCTTTCATTAACCCAATATTACCTTCTTGAATTAAATCACCAAGAGAAAGCCCGTATTGCTTATATTTTACTGCAAATGAAACTACTAGTCTCATATGGGCTTGAATGAGTTCATGAAGAGCTTTTTCGTCTTTTTTGTCCCTCCATTTTAATGCAAGATCTAGCTCATGTGTTTCTTCTAATAATGGAAGAGACATAGCTGTTTTTACAAAACTTTTACTATCGTTATCAATAAAATTTGTCATAGGTGAAAACTATGTTAATTTTATTCTAATGAAAACTTTAAATAACAAATATCGATTCTATTCAATGCCATATTGACATTATTAGTTTAGGATCACCGTAAGATTGATAATCATTAGCAAATAAAATGTCAAAAAAACCAACAGGTTCTATAATATATTGGATTAGATCAGATTTAAGACTTAATGATAATATTGCACTTTGGGAAGCAGCCAAATCCAATAAGGATCTTATTGTAATTTATATTAAAGATTTAATTACAGGCCCTCTACAGATTAAATCAGCGGCAGATATATGGACTGATAAAAGTCTATTAGAACTTTCAGCCCGGTATAAAAAATTATTTAAACTTCATTTGAATGTATATAATCAAGATTATAATACTGTTCTAAAATCTCTGTATAAAGAAACTAAATTTTCACATCTTTATATCAATAATACATATGATCCTGAAATTGATGCAATTGACAATTCTATTAATAAAGAATTTGGAAGCTTATTTAAAATAAACTCGTACAACTCATCATTATTGTTTAATCCGAATGAAATTTTAAATAATGCAGGAAGTTTTTTTAAAGTGTACACACCATTCTGGAAAAATGCTCTGAACAAGCTGAACCTTAGAGAGCCTTTACCACTTCCAAATATAAAGTATGTGTATCAAAAAGAAATTTTATCACTAAAGAATATTGCAATAAGTGACGTTGATGAAAAGTGGGGGAAAAAAATATTATTATATTTTAATCCGGGAGAAGTCAGTGCTAGAGAAATGCTTGGAAAAACATCAGCTAATATAAAGGGATATTCAGAAGGTAGAGATTTTCCAATCAAAAATAATACTAGTCAGCTATCACCTTACATAGCAAGAGGCGAGTTATCAGTTAATGAAATATTCTATCTAATGAGAAAAAATAAGAAAAAAATTAATATCAACGATTATGCAAAATTTACATCACAGCTAGGATGGCGTGAGTTCTCATACAATATTTTGTATAATTTTCCAAAATTACCAAGGAAAAATTTTATTAGTAAGTTCGATAATTTTCCCTGGAGCAAAAATAGCAAACTTTTAAATTTATGGAAAAAAGGCTTAACGGGATATCCTATTATAGATGCTGGAATGAGAGAATTGCGAACTACAGGATATATGCATAATAGACTAAGAATGATTGTTGCTTCATTTTTAATCAAAAACTTAAATATTTCATGGGTAGAGGGTGCTAAATGGTTTTGGGAAAATCTTTTTGATGCAGATATTGCTAATAACTCATCTGGATGGCAATGGGTTGCAGGCTGTGGAACTGATGCAGCTCCTTATTTTAGAATTTTTAACCCTACTTTACAAAGTGTAAGATTTGATAAGGATGGAGAATATATTAGAAAGTGGGTACCCGAACTAAAAGATTTGCCAAATAAGCTCATTCATTCTCCATGGGAATTAACTGAAATGGAGCTACTAACCTATGATGTAAAATTAGGAAAAGATTATCCCCATCCTATAGTTGATCACAAAACAACAAGAGATGAAGCTTTAAGAAATTATAAAAAAATCAATATAGCTAAATGAGTAGAGATAAAATTGAATATTCAGATTTTGAAAAAATTAAGATGGTTACAGGTACAATTACTGAGGCAAAAATCAACCCAAAAGCTAGAAAGCCCGCTTATATACTTAAAGTTGACTTTGGACATGAAATTGGCATTAAAACAAGCTCAGCTCAGATAACAAATTATAGCATTGAAGAGCTAATTAATAAGCAAATTGTAGCTGTAATAAATTTTGAAAAGAAAAATATAGCTGGAATTGAGTCAGAGGTTTTAATTTTAGGTGCAGTTGATAATGATAATAATATTTTACTTCTTAGTGCCGATAAAAATATAATTAACGGACTTACAGTCGCATAAGTTTTTTTAATAAAATTGATTCGAATGATTTATTAGGTAACGAGCAATTATTTTTTTTTTTAAATTAATTTTTTAAATTTTTAATTTATAATTTTTTTTATAATTATTTAATTAATTTTATTTTTTTACAAAATATACAAAAAAAAACTAATAAAACTAAGTAGTTAACATAATTGCTTAATCTAATGAAAGATTCTCCAAAAAATATAAAATTTTCCAAAATATCGAAGTCATTGATAAATTGACACTTTTTACAAAAAGTTTAATCATCGTAACTAACACGAATCACTTTGTGGTTCATTTTTTTAACCTCTAACTAAACCCGAAACGGGGGGAGATTAGTATGGAAGATCTAAAAATAATCTTTGCAGCAGCAAAGAAAAAAGCTAAGAAAAAGGCAGCTCCTAAGAAAAGAAAAGCTGCACCTAAGAAGAAGAAAGTAGCTAAGAAAAAAGCAGCTCCTAAAAAGAAAAAGGCAGCTCCTAAGAAGAAGAAAGCAGCTAAGAAAAAAGTAGCTAAGAAAAAGGCAGCTCCTAAGAAGAAGAAAAAGGCAGCTCCTAAGAAGAAAAAGGCAGCTCCAAAGAAAAGAAAAGCAGCTCCTAAAAGAAAAGCGGCTAAAAGAAAGAGATAAGTAATTACTTATAATCTTTAAAAGATGCGCTCTTAGTTAAATTGCTAAGGGCGCATTTTCTATTTTATCTCTACCAAGTAGTTTATCTACTTTCTTCTTACCAGCTTCATCAGTAATTTTTAAACTTACGATAATCTCTTTTAATAGTCTGCCGTAGGCTAATTCAAATAATTGACGCTCACTATAAGATTGCTCAGCCTGGCTATCTGCTCTATTCAGATCTCTAACAACTTCGGCCATTTGCTCTATATCACCAGAGTTAATTTTCTGATCATATTCTTGCGCTCTTCTACTCCACATAGTTCGTTTAATTTTTGGTTTTTCAGTGAGAATCTTAAAAATTGTTTGAATTTTTCCAGGTCTTGAAACTTTTCTTAAGTTATTAAGTTTGGTTTTATCAACTGGAACTCTAACTAGCATATCCATGTTTGGAAACTCTATCACATACATTTCTAGTTTTTGCCCAACTACTTCTCTTTTTTCAATATCGATAACTTGTCCAACACCATGAGTTGGATAAACTACATAGTCTTTTGTGCTAAATATTTTTTTAACCTTTTTTTCTTTGATATCCTTAATCTCTAAAACTTTTTTAGTTTTTTTGGCTTGCCAGTGACTAGGATTTAAATGAGTACGTTTGTGCTGAACTCCTGGAAGAGAAATGATTCTTTTTTTCTTTGCTTTTACAATGACAATTTCTTTTTTCTTACTTTTTTCAACTTTGACTTTTTTCTTAGCTACCTTTTTCTTAGCTACCTTTTTCTTAGCTACCTTTTTCTTAGCTACTTTTTTCTTAACTACCTTTTTCTTAACTACCTTTTTCTTAGCTACCTTTTTCTTAGCTACCTTTTTCTTAATGACTGTCTTTGGAGAGACTTTTTTCTTAGAAGATTTTTTAATGACTACCTTTTTTTTAGCAACTTTCTTAGAAATTTTCTTTTTAGCTTTGTTTATTCGTTCTTTTTTCATATTTACCCCAATTATTATTTTATATTTTGTGAAAAGTATTTATTAAATTTATTGTCTTCATTTTCATGTTCATTTGCTTTAGGAAGAGAGTCTTTGCTTTCAGTTATATTAGGCCATTCCCTTGAATATTTATCATTTAATTCAAGCCAATCTGCAGCCCCTTCTTCTGTATCTGAGACAATCGCATCGACAGGACACTCTGGCTCACAAACACCACAATCTATACACTCATCTGGATTTATTACGAGCATATTCTCCCCTTCATAAAAGCAATCAACAGGACAAACATCTACACAATCAGTGTGTTTGCACTTTATACATTTATCATTAACTATGTATGTCATTGGTCAGTTTATTTTTTATATTCCCTATGTCTTTATCCTGTAAATACAAAAGACCACTTAATCGTCTAACTAAGTTTTCTTCATAATTATCTATAATGCCATCTGCCATAACAATTTTCCAAATCAGCTCAACAATCTTTAACTTTTCCTCTTCATTTAATAGCTTGTTTAAAGATCTTGTAAATTGCTGTAAATCATTTGCTTCATTTTCAATTTTTTCAGCAGCCTTGAATAAATCATCTGTACTTTCACTTGATAATGAGAAATAATTTTTAATTAAGTTATGGATTTCAAGTCTTTCCGATTCATCAAAATTTCCATCATATTTTGCTGTTGAAATTAATAGTGCCACTACTGCAATTTTTTCAGAATCAAAACTTATCTCAGTTAAATCAGTTTTTTTATCAAAAAAAGTCTTTAAATTATCAAACATTTTACTCTATTAAATTGTATAGGTGGTATTATTTGTTACTATATATAGCATAAAGAATAGAACAAATCAGGTAGAAATGATGATCGAATCGTTAACATCGGGTGTTCCTTTAATATTCTAATACACAATATATTTAATAAACTATATAGAACAATATATCAATATTCCATATAAAGGCAAAATGACAAAAGATAAAAGCAAAAGATTAAGTGATTGGGAAAAAAAATTTACTAAAGAAGTAAAAATTGAGACTTCTCAGGAGTTCTTTCATGAAACCGATGAAGGTATAAATATTAACCCATTATATACTCAGGAAGATCTATTAGATTACACCTTTAATGATATTAATACTCTACCGGGTGAATGGCCTTATACTCGTGGACCTAAAGCATCCATGTATACGAATAGACCATGGACAGTAAGACAATATGCTGGTTTTTCAACTGCAGAAGAGTCAAATAAATTTTATAAAAAAAATCTTGAAGCGGGACAAATGGGTCTCTCAGTTGCTTTTGATTTACCAACTCATAGAGGTTACGATTCTGACGATGAATTAGTTATGGGGGATGTTGGAAAAGCAGGTGTAGCAATTGATAGCGTAGAAGATATGAAAATTTTGTTTGATGGAATTCCATTAGACAAGATGTCAGTTTCGATGACTATGAACGGAGCTGTTCTCCCTGTACTTGCCGCATTTATTGTTGCTGGTGAAGAACAAGGTCTGGATAAAAAGGTTTTATCAGGAACAATTCAAAATGATATTTTAAAAGAATTTATGGTCCGCAATACTTACATATATCCACCTGAACCCTCAATGAGATTGGTGGCTGACATAATTGAATATACTGCTAGAGAAATGCCAAAATTCAATTCAATTTCTATATCTGGATATCACATGCAGGAAGCAGGAGCTAATAATGTTCAAGAGTTAGCTTTCACATTAGCTGATGGTATGGAATACGTAAGGGCAGCATTGTCTAAAGGATTGGCAGTTGATGATTTTGCGCCAAGACTTTCATTCTTTTTTGCAATAGGAACTGATTTTTTTATGGAGATTGCAAAACTTAGAGCCGCTAGAACTTTATGGGCTAAAATTATGAAAGATTTTGGAGCTACTAATGAAAAGTCTTTAACATTAAGAACTCATTGCCAAACATCAGGTGTCTCTTTGACTGAAAAAGACCCATACAACAACATTGTTAGAACTTCTTATGAAGCTTTATCTGCTGTATTGGGAGGAACTCAAAGTTTACATACTAATTCATTTGATGAAGCAATTGCTTTACCGACAGAGTTTTCATCAAGAATTGCAAGAAATACTCAGTTAATTCTTCAAAATGAAACTGGTGTGACAAATACTGTTGACCCATTAGCTGGGTCATACTTTGTAGAAAAATTAACTGAAGATATGTGCTCTGCTGCTTGGAAAATTATTGAAGAAGTCGAGGAACTAGGTGGAATGACAAAAGCAGTTGCAGCTGGAATGCCAAAGCTTAGCATTGAAGAGTCAGCCACGAAAAAACAAGCAAAGATTGATAGTGGTAAACAAGTAGTGGTTGGAGTTAATAAGTTCAAAAACCCCAAAGAGCCTAAGGTTGATATTTTAGTTATTGATAACGAAAAAGTTAGGGAAGACCAGATAACAAAAATTACTAATCTAAAAAAGAACAGAAATCCTAAAGATTTAGAAGATTGTCTTAGTAGAATTACTGATACGGCAAAAAATAATTCTGGTAATTTATTGGCTCTCAGCATTGAAGCAATTAGAGCTAGAGCAACCGTAGGAGAGGTGTCAAAAGCATTAGAAGATGCTTTTGGGCGACACTATGCTACAAATGTGGGTGTTTCAGGAGTCTATGGAAAGTTTTTTGAGAAAGATGCTAAGTTTATGAATATACAAAATAAAATTGATAATTTTGAAAAAGAAAATGGAAGAAGACCAAGAGTTTTAATTGTGAAAATGGGACAAGACGGACACGATAGAGGCGCAAAAATTGTTGCTACTTCATTTGCGGACCTGGGATTTGATATTGATATGGGTCCTTTATTCCAATCGCCAAAAGATGTTGCAAAAGATGCAATTGAAAATGATGTTCATGCTATCGGAGTTTCTACGCTTGCTGCAGGACATAAGACCCTTGTGCCAGAATTAATGAAAAGTCTTAAAGAGATAGATAAAAATAATAAGATAACAGTATTTGTTGGAGGGGTAATACCAGAACAAGATTACCAATTTTTATATGATAATAATGTTTCAGCAATTTTTGGTCCAGGGACTAGTATTTTAGATTCTGCTGAAGAAGTAATAAAACTTATATCAAAAAAAGATTAGCTAGCTTATTTATGCAAGATCTTAAAAATAGAATTATAGCAGGAGAGCGTGCCGCAATAGCTAAAGCAATCACTATAGTTGAGTCATCACGAGAAGAAGACATAGCTCTAAGTCATGAACTAATATCAGAGCTAATAAGGTCACCTGGACACGCTATAAGAGTTGGCTTTTCAGGCCCTCCTGGTGTTGGCAAATCTACATTCATAGAAGCATTTGGATCATACATAGTAAATAAAGATTTTAAATTAGGAGTACTTGCTATTGATCCTTCTTCAAATTTTACAGGTGGATCTATTTTAGGTGATAAAACCAGAATGAGTGAAATTTCTAAAAATGAAAATACTTTTATTCGTTCAACACCATCCAGAGGATCTTTAGGTGGTATTGCTGTAGGAACACGGGAAGCAGCAATTATCTTAGATGCTGCAGGATATGATTATATTTTTATTGAAACTGTAGGAGTTGGACAATCAGAAATAACAGCTGCTAATCTAGTTGATATTTTTACATTAATTGTTGGACCAGGATCAGGAGATGAACTTCAGGGAATTAAGAAAGGTATAACAGAGTACGCAGACATGTTTATAGTTAATAAATATGATGGTGATCTAACTACACAAGCATCAAAAACTGCTTCAGATTATAAATCTGCTTTAAGCTTTTATAGTAAAAATAGTGATGATATTGAAACTCAAGTAGTTTTAGTTTCTTCAATTGAAAATAAAGGTATGGATATAGTACTTGATACCTTTGATAAGATTGTTGAATTTAATAAGGTCAATAATAGGTTCAAGGCGAGAAGAGAAAGTCAGTTGGCATATTGGCTTGAAGAAGAAGTTCGTAATAAAATCTTGCTTCGATTAAGTAAAGAGCAAGGCATTCCTGAATTAATTAAGAGCGAAGTTCAGAGTATAATTAGTGGTAAGACTGGATTTTATTCTGCATCTAAGAACATTATTGATACATTCCTTGGTAAAAAATAACTATATATTGACATATCCTCATTCAATCATTATTAACCTTCATCTATGACAAGAGCATGCGATCTAACAGGAAAAAAAGTCCAGTTTGGCCATAACGTGAGTAAAGCCAATAATAAAACTAAACGTAAATTTATTCCAAATATTCAATCTGTAACCTTTAGAAGTGAAATTTTGAATAAAAATGTAAGACTCTCAGTAGCTGCCTCTTCAATTAGAACAGTTGCTAAATATGGTAGTATTGATGAGTATTTGCTTAAAGTTAAAAATAATAAACTTTCTCAAAAAGCTAAAGTAGTTAGAAAAAGTTTGCTTAAAAAAACTGCTGTTGCTTAAATCCTAACTTAAAATATTCTTTTTTTTAATTGGATATTCTTCAAAAAGATCTACTAACTGCTCCGTCATAACATCGGCTAATTGCTCTGCATCTACAATAGTAACAGCTTTTTTGTAGTATCTTGTCACATCATGTCCTATTCCAACCGCAAGCAGCTGAACATCAGATTTATTTTCTATCCAATTAATCGCACCTCTTAAATGTTTTTCAAGATAGTTTCCCGAGTTTACAGACAGTGTACTATCATCTACAGGCGCTCCATCTGAAATTACCATTAATATTTTTCTCGCTTCATATCTATTTTGAAGACGTTTGTGAGCCCACAACAAAGCTTCACCATCGATGTTTTCTTTAAGAAGTCCCTCTCTCATCATTAAGCCAAGGTTCTTTTTTGATCTTCTCCAAGGTTCATCAGCAGCTTTGTAGATTATATGTCGGAGATCATTCAGTCGACCAGGAGAGGGGGGCTTATTATTTTGCATCCAGCTTTCTCTACTTTTACCACCTTTCCATGCTTTAGTTGTAAAACCAAGAATCTCAACTTTTACTCCACATTTCTCTAATGTTCTGGCGAGGATATCTGCACTCATTGCTGCTACAGTAATAGGTCTACCACGCATTGAACCAGAATTATCAATCAACAATGACACGACAGTATCTTTAAAATCGGTATCTTTTTCTTTTTTAAAAGAAAGAGAGTAAAATGGATCGGTTATGACTCTAGTAAGTCTTGATGTATCAAGTAAGCCTTCCTCAATATTAAATTCCCAACTTCTATTTTGTTTGGCTAATAATTTTCGTTGCAACCTATTCGCAAGGCGTGAAATTATAGTCTGAAATGATTTTAATTGTTGGTCTAAATATTTTCTTAATCTATTTAACTCTTCATCTTCACACAAGTCTTGAGCAGTAATAACCTCATCAAATTGATTAGAATAAACCATATATTCACTCAATATAGTTTCAATCGACTTGTTTTCTTTGTACTGAGGCTTAACATTCTCTGATCCATCATCTTCAAGATCCTGCATTTCTTCATTATTTTCGTCTACCGGCATCTCGCTTTCTTCAGATTGAACTTCTTCTTCGGTATTCTCCATATCATCGTCACTCATAGAAGACTGACTCTCAGTTTCATCGACATCAGGATTATCTAGTTCTTCAGTTTGCTGTCCTTTATTGTCATCTTCAGACTCATCTTTATTTTCGTTTGTATCATAAAGCTTTAAATCTAAAATTAATTTATTGGCTAGCTGAGCAAACTGCTCTTGATCATTTATATTTTTTAATAAGCCATCAATTGAATCTCCTATTTTTGAATCAAGCCATTTACTCCAATAAGAAAGAGCATGAGAAGCACTTTTAGGAACCAAAGAAGCATCGTTTCTTTTCTTTAAATAAATTTCTAAAGCATTTTCAATATCTAAATCTGATTGACTCGTTACATTTGAATAGTTTTTTTCCTGACAGTCTTTTTCATAAAGACTTAAGAGATTAGATTTTACTCCACGCATATATTTGCTGCCTAAAATTTGAATACGACTATTTTCTAAAGATTCATAAATCTTTTTGTTCTTTTCTTTGTTAGGTAAGAATTCGCTGTAAGTGTTGTTATTTCTATACTTATGAATTAAAGCTTCATTATCGGCTGTGCCTCTAATGCTTGATAAATTGTCTAAATCAAAAATATTATTAATTTCTGGAAGAATAATCTTATCTTCTGAAGAAGGAGAGTTACCACCAAATACAACTTCGATTTCCTTATCTTCTGCAATGGCTTTGACTGTAGAAGATAGTGCTCTCTTAAAAGTATCTAGAGTATCTTCTTTCACTTAGGTAAGAGTTATATCTGATTGAATATTTGCTAAATCTTCACCAAAACATCTTTGATAGTATTCAGCAATAATAGGTTTTTCACTATCATCACATTTATTTAAAAATGTAAGTTTGAATGATAGCGCAATATTGAAATCAAAAATTTCTGCATTTTCAGCCCAAGTTAAAACAGTTCGAGGACTCATAACGGTTGAAATATCACCATTTACAAGACCTTTTCTTGAGAGATCTGCAACTTTAATCATGAGTTCAATTGTTTCCTCTTTTTCAGGAGTATTATAATTTTTTACCTTAGAAAGAATAATTTCTTTTTCTTTTTTATTATCAAGATAATTTAATGCTGTAACAATATTCCATCTATCCATTTGTCCCTGATTAATTTGTTGGGTTCCATGATATAGACCGCTTGTGTCACCTAGACCAACAGTATTAGTTGTCGCAAATAATCTGAATGATGGATGGGGTTTAATTACTCTATTTTTATCAAGCAAAGTAAATTTCCCCTCGGCCTCAAGAACTCTTTGAATTACAAACATAACATCAGGTCGACCTGCGTCATACTCATCAAAGACTAGGGCTGTATTATTTTGAATTGCCCATGGAAGAATTCCATCCTGAAATTCAGTAATTTGTTTTCCTTCTTTTAAAACTATCGCATCTTTCCCAATTAAATCTATTCTACTTACATGACTATCTAAATTTACTCTTACACAAGGCCAATTTAATCTTGCGGCTACTTGTTCAATATGAGTAGATTTTCCAGTACCATGGTATCCTTGAACCATTACTCTTCTATTATATTTAAAGCCTGACAAAATTGCCATAGTGGTTGCTTTATCAAAACAATAATTAGAGTCTATTTCTGGAACGTATGGAGAATTTTGTGAAAATCCATCAACGTGCAAGTCAGTCTCAATTCCAAACACTTGATTGACTGAAATAGATATATCTGGATTTACCTGATTATTTTGGTTTAAATCGTTCATAATGGTTCTTTATTATTTTATATGATTCTAAAACTTTTTTTAATTTTTCAATATTTTCTTCTTTATAGCCAACTGTATCAGGGTGTAACTGCTTAACAATATCCTTAAATTTACTCTTTATAACTTCTAACGGTGCACTTTTATCATTAATATTTAATTCAGCCAATGCATTAATATACTCACTACCAAGTAATGTAGAGCTAAATTCTTTATTTCCAATCTCATCAAAAGAATTAAATAATTTTTCCCTTATTTTATTCGTTTTATTAAAATAATCACTGTTCGCGGCTCCAATTTTTTGAGTTTTTCTGTGTCCAATAATATCATTTTCAATGAATGTTTCAATTTCATCAGCTGTCATATTCTCGAAATAATTCCAGTTTTTATTGTATTCCTTGATGTGTTGTAAGCAAAACCATTGATATTGCCTTAGATTATCAGGCGATAATGGTGCTTTATATTCTGCGAAAAGATTACACTCTGGACTATTACATTTTTGCTGTGTCATAAACTATAGAATTACTTAATATAAACTAATGAATATTGAAGATACAATAACAAAAAAAATAAAAAATAATATTAATCCTTTTTATTTTAAGTTAGTAAATTTTTCCGAGCAGCACCGTCACCACGAAACAAATAACCGTACTGATTATTCTCATATAAAGCTTATTATTTCATCAGAGATCTTTGAAGATAAAAATAAAATAAAGCGGGAAAGAATAATTCATAAAGTTCTTAGTGAGGAACTAAGAGATCATGTGCATGCTTTAGTTTTAAAGCTTTATACGGTTAGCGAGTTTGAATCATTGGGCGCTCAAGACCTTTAGGAGTGATATTTGATTATCTTTTGCTTCTAAAATCTCGAATTGAAACCCATAGTAATTAAATTTTTGTCCTGCCTTAGGAAAAGATCTCGATTCATGAATTATTAAACCTGATAAGGTATTAGCTTCATTATCTGGAAGCTCCCAGCTATACTCACGATTTAAATCTCTGATTTCCACATTGCCATTTATATTAAAGCTTCCATCATAATTAACATTAACACCTTTAACGATCACATCATGTTCATCGCTAATATCCCCAACAATTTCTTCAATTATATCTTCTAAACTAATCATACCCATTAAGGCACCATATTCATCGACTATTATTGCAAGCTTTGCACGTTTGGTTAAGTGCATCTGTAATTGCTCTTTTAATGTTGTAGTTTCAGGTACAAACCAAGGTTCAAGTAATGTTTTTCTAATATCTTCGTTCACAATGCCAGCACCTTTTTTTGTACTGAGTAATTTTAATAAATTTTTAGCATGAATTATCCCAATTATATTTTCGGCATCATTTTGCCAGACTGGGATTCTGGTATAAGAGCTATTGATAACTGTATCAATAATAGTATTTGCATTATCATCAATATTAACTGTGAACATGTTACTTCGGTGAACCATAACATCCTCAATTCCAATGACAGATAAATCTAAAATACCTTTAACCATATCTTTATCAAATTTATAAAGCCGACCTTCTTTATGATGTAAATCAACTGTTCCACGTATCTCATCTTGAACAGATATTGACCTACTATTTTTTATATAATTCATGCCAAAAATACTCAATATTGCATGAACTATCTTTTCCATTACCCAGGTTATTGGTGAGAGAAAGAATACAAATGGTCTAATTATTGGACTGATGGTTAACGCCATTTTTTCAGAATTTGAAATAGCGTAGCTTTTAGGAAGTATTTCAGCAAAAATAACAATTAAGACTGTCATTATTAATACTGCATAAGCTATACCAGAGTCACCGAACATCTTAATTAAAAGACTTGTTGCTAATGAGGAAGCTAAAATATTAACGAGGTTATTACCAAGTAAAATTGCGCCAATAAGAGACTCTTTGTCATTTAAAAGATTAATTGCTGTTTGAGCATTTTTCTCCCCTTTTATGTTCAAGCCTGTGAGTCTACTTCTGGTACTAGCAGTCAGCGCAGTTTCAGAGCCTGAAAAAAATGCCGATAGTATTAAAAGAATTAATATAGATATTGATAATATTATGATATCGAAAAACATACTAAGATGTAATCTCCTTAAACAACTTCAAAAGTTTACTATGTGAATATTTTTTATGAATAAAAGCTTTACCTAACTTTTCAATTAAAATTAGAGTAATTTCTTTATTTACTGTTTTTTTATCTTTGATCATTTCAGAAACAAACTTTTTAGCAGTAATTTTTTTTAAATTCTTTGGCAGACTAATTTGTAAACCAATATCATTAAAATGATTCTCAATTTTATAATAAGTTTTTTTATCAATATAGCCTTCAACGTACGATAATTTTGCAGCAATAGTGATGCCTATTGAAACAGCCTCACCGTGTATGATATCTTTTTTATAATTGTTGAGGGATTCTATTGCGTGACCAAATGTATGCCCAAGATTTAAAAGAGCTCTAGCTCCATGCTCTTTTTCATCAGCTTCAACAATTTGGGATTTATTTATACAGCTTCTATGAATTGCATATATTCTTGCATTAGTATTACCATCAATAACTTTTTTTCCATTTATCTGAAGCCAGTCAAAAAATTTGGCATCTTTTATAATTCCATATTTAATAATTTCAGCATATCCAGCTAATAGCTCTCTTCTTGGAAGTGTCTTCAGCACATTAGTATCAATAACAACTAGTCGAGGTTGATAAAATGAGCCTAATAAATTTTTTCCATATATGTTATTTACTCCAGTTTTACCTCCAACAGAAGAATCTACTTGGGATAATAACGTTGTTGGTATTTGAATATAATTTAAGCCACGTAAGATTATGCTGGCAGTAAATCCAACAATATCTCCTAGTATGCCTCCACCAAAAGCAACAATTGTATCTTTTCGATCAACTCCATGAGATATAATCTTTGACGATAGACTTGCCACAGTAATAATATTTTTTTTCTTCTCACTTACTGTTATTGCTATGAAGATACACTCGATATTTGCTTTCTTGAAAGAATTTTGAAGTACTTTTTTGTATAAGTCATACACAACATTATCACAAACGATAAAAACTCTATTTTTTTCCAAATATTTTTTACAAATTAATCCAATATCTTTGTAGATATTGCTTCCAATTAAAATTGGATAGTCGATTTGCTTATTTTTTAATCTAATTTTTTTCATAAATACTTAACTCATTAATTATTTCAGCTGCTAATTTAGATTTTGTTTTTTTTGAAACATTAAACGTGTAGTTAGCTTTAGAAAAATTATCTGCACGTAATTTGTTCAGTTCTTTAAGAACAACTTTCATATCTTTATTTTGTAGCAATGGTCTATTCCTTTTTTTTGAACACCTTAAAGCTAAAGTTTTTAGATCACATTTAAGCCATATAGAGGTTGCATTTTTTTTTACATTATTGCGTACTTTTGCACTTTGGAAAGCACCACCACCAAATGCAATTACATTTTTATCTTTTTGCTCTATCAATCTTAGAATAATCTTTTCTTCTACATCTCTAAATTTTTTTTCCCCATATTTATCAAAAAAATTACTTATAGGCATATCAACTTCATTAATAATCTCTGTATCAGTATCAATAAATTTATAATCTAATTTCTTTGCAAGATACGACCCAAGAGTTGATTTACCAGAACCCATATGGCCAATTAGCACTATATTATTTTTGTTGTTAGAAGGGCTTAATTTTGACATTATTTAATGTGAATTAATTTCACAGAGTTTTTATTATTTGTTAAGTATAATTATGAATATGTTAAATAGCTTAAAGTATTATTGCCCTCTAAAGTCATTATACATGACCAATTTAATTGTGATAGTAATAATTTTTTTTCTGAGTTTCAGTAGTGTTTTTGCTGAAACAGATATCTCGGAGCCACTAGAAATATGGTCTAATGATAATGATGATAAGATTGAAGAAGCTGTAATTAAAGATAAAGAAATTGAAGAAGAAGCAATTCAATCTTTAATTTCACAGTCTGATATTGCTTATTCTGCTTATGATACTATTGGTATTTATGATCAGACTAATAATGGTTTTAACCCCACAATTTGGGAAAACTCTAATTTTGAAGATGTTAAATACTTAATAGATCAGCTTTCAAATCACTATCAATATAACAATATTTCAAATTTTTTAGATAAAACATTACTCACTATTTCAACGCCTCCCAATACAAACGATATATTAAGCCAAAGTTTTTTGGATTTAAAAATAAATTATTATGTACAGAGTCAAAATGACAACATTGTACAAAGAATTTTAGATCAAATTAACCAAGATGATTGGTCAGATTATGATCTTATTAATTATATTAATTATCACTTGGTATTAAGTAATTATAAAAAAGTTTGTGTAAAGAAATATCTGAATCAATTTAAAGAAAAAAAGACTGAGCTTATTTATCAAACTTTTTGTAAGGCAATGTCCAATAACTTGCCAGCAACTGACTTACTGCTTTCTTTACTACAAGAGCAAGGTAATGTTGATAAAGAACTAATATATATTTTAAATGCATATATTAATGGACAGGAAATAGATTTAAAAAAAATTAAGCTAATAGATCCTTTAAAATTAAATCTTATCGATAACAAAAATATAGATTTTTCAGATTTAATAAGTATTGAAAGTAATATTGATGTGAAAAAATATTATGCACTTTCTGATTTAAGTAGTACTGAAAAAAAAATAAATATTACAGAAGAGCTAGTCAGAAAAAATATTTTAAAACCAGATGTTTTATTAGTTAATTATAAAGCCTATCTAAATGATAAAAATATTTTTAGTTCTATTGATTATAAGAGTGCAAAAAACGACTTAGAAAAAAAAGTTTTCTTATTTTCCCAAATAAGAAATAGTTCAGATCAAAAAGTTTTGGCAAAATTAGCTACAAACTTTATGGATGAAATTAGATCTGGCAATATGCCTTATTCCTCTAACAATCTTATATATGATAAAATAATAGTAATTCAGCCAAAAAAAGAATATTCAAAGCAAGCTTTTGATATTTGCATTTTATTAATAATGAATAACAATAATGATAGATGTCGTGAATGGGGACAGTTAATAAAATTTAATAAGGATTTAAATTTAGAATATTCCTTAATTGAATATTACTTACATTTAAATACAGACTTGCCAGCATTAAACTTTAATGAAGAGCTATTAAATAATATTATTTTAAGTGATCAAATATCTGAATTAAATAAGAATATTATTGTAAAATATTTTCAAATTAAAACTAATAATAAATATGCTAATTATTGGAAATCAAAAAGTAAGCTTAATAAAGTTTCTACAATTGTTCCAAACATAAGATTGATAGAATATTTAAAAAATGCATCAAATGATAATATAGGTGAAGCAGCATTATTAATATTGATTTTAAATGATGATAAAAAGTTTAGTGAATTAGATGACTTCAGTATTTTTGCAATATTAGAAGCATTAAATAAGATTGACCCAAAAACTATGAAAAAATTAATTTTTGAAATAAGTTTAAAAAATATAAATCTATAACTAAGTGATGTTTTCAGTAGATCTATATTTTTCATTTAGAAGTCCATACTCTTATTTTATTCTCCCAAGAATTATAGAGTTAAGAGATAGCTATGGTGTAAATATTAATTTCAAACTTGTTTATCCCCTTGCAATAAGAGAACCACATTTTTTCAAAGGTAAAAATGGAATCACCTACTTTATTCCAAAAATTTTTGATTATTTTTTACAGGCAAAAAAACTTGGAATGAATTTTAAGCCTCCAAAGCCTGATCCAATTAATCAAAGTATATTAACTGGAAAAATATCAAATAATCAGCCTTTTATATTTGATTTATGTCATATAGGACAGTCTATGTGCAATAAAAACTTAGGTATTGAATTTGCACGTGAAATTTCAAATTCAATCTTTGGTGGTAAAGTAGATTGGCATAAAGATAATCACTTATCTTCTATTTGTTCAAAATTGGGAGTGGATTTTGAAGAGATAAAAATTTTTTCAAAGTTATATGAAAAAAATATAATTAAAGAAATTCAGAAAAACCAAAATGAACAGTTAGCAATTGGCCATCATGGAGTTCCATTGACTGTTTATAAGGACAAATTTTTTTTTGGCCAAGACAAGTTTGATAATTTGATTAATGAATTAATAAAAGATGGTCTAAAATATTATTAGTTTATTTGCTTAAAGCTTAGCCCTTAGTTTTAGCGTTCACTCTTATTCTACTAATTCCAATTCCAGCAATAACTAGTATGACGGAAACTATTAGATAGTACCCAATTATCTCTCCTAGAAATAGCCAACCATAAAATACTCCAAAAATTGGTATTATATAACCAACTTGCATCATGAATGTTGATCCAGCATTGCGTATTAGTACTTGCCGCAAACTAAAAGCTAATCCAGTTGGTATTACGCCTAAATATATTATTGCGAAGACTGGAATTGAGGAAAACTCAATATTTTGAAGGTTTCCATATATTAATACTAGAGGCAAAAGCCAAATACTCCCCCAGAACAAAGTATTCATTGTTACCATATCCGATGGTAGATGGGATATTCTTCGTATAATTAAGTTGGAAATTACATAACTAGAGGCCCCGATATAAATAGCTAATGCTGAAATTAGTGAATTTAAATCACTAACTAAAACTTCCATACCTACTGCAAAAACCACACCCGAAAAACCAATTATACTTCCAATTACTTTTCTAATAGATAGTTTTTCATCTAGTGTAAAAAAATGTGCAAGTATCAATGCTAAAAAGGGATTTGCAGATAAAATTATTACACCAATGTTACTTGGTAATGTTATTAATCCATATGGAAGCAATGTAAATGGAATTGATGCGTTTAAAAAACCAATCAAGCTATATAAGCGAGTATTTTCATTAAATAGAGTTATATTTCCACCTCTAAATTTTACAGCACAAAATAAGAATAATGCACCAATTGCAGTTCTGTAAAAACCAACTTCTATTGGATTAAAAATTTCATTTGAAAATTTGATTGCAACAAAGGATGCTGCCCATACTGCACCTAGAAATATGAGTAAGGTATAATTATTTATTTCAGTTTTAAAATTTTTAGTCATGATATTCTTAAATAAAGTATTTTATTTGTTGAAACAAAATACTTAAGTCCTGTTCTCTTGAAAGGCTATGATCACCATCTTCAATAATGATTAAATCTTTATCTGAACTTAATACTTTTTCTATGATTTTTTCTGATGTGCTTAGCGGCACAACTTTATCCAATCTTCCATGCAGTAATCTTATTGGACAATTTATATTAATGTCTTTATCTAATAGTACATTATTAAATCCGTCATTTACAAATTTGTAAGAAACTTCATATTCTCCATAATCATCATCTGGAAATAAGATTGAACCTCTTTTTTTAAATTCTTTTTGCTCATTAGTACTTAACTTTAACCATTCACCAATTGTGAAATCAGGTGCTGAAGCTATTCCAATAAATCCATCAATAGCATTTAAATTTTTTTTCATAACAAGTAATGATATCCATCCACCCATACTAGAACCAATTAAAATATTTTTTTTTGTTTTAAATTTTTTGAATATTTCCTCTGCTTCACCTGACCATTTAGTTACTGTACCTTCTTTAAAATTTCCACCTGACTTTCCATGACCAGAATAATCAAATCTAACTAAATTTATTTTTTGTTTTTGTGACCATTCATAAAGGCTTGCAGCTTTAGTGCCTGTCATAGCTGAAGCATAACCCCCAAAGAAGAACAAGGTCACTTCTGAGTTAACATTACTTACTTTATAAGCAAGCTTATCGCCATATGAGGACTTAAAATATTGTGAAGTATCTGACATAATGATTTACTATCTTATATATAAATAATATTAATCTGGATATGCAAGAAAAGCCTAATATTTTACAAGTTATACCAACACTTAATATAAGCGGAGCAGAACAAGGCTGTTTTGATGTTGCAAATTATTTAACTAAAAATGGCTTTACTTCAAACATAATAACCTCTTCTGGTTATCGAATAGAGCAGTTGGAAAAAAATGGTTCAATTGTTAACAGGGTACCAGTTCATTCTAAAAATCCATTAACGATGATAATTAATATTTTTAGAATAATTAAAATAGTTAAAAAAAATAATATTAATATCATTCATGCAAGAAGTAGGGCTCCAGCTTGGAGTTGCTATTTTGTAGCTAAAATAGCAAAAATCAAATTTATCACTACGTTTCATGGAACTTATAATTTTAATAATAAAATAAAAAAATTCTATAATTCTATAATGATAAGAAGCGACTATATAATTGCGATTTCAGAATTTATTCATAATGAAATAAAAAGTAAGTATGCATATTCTAAAAAAAATTTATCAGTAATTTCTAGAGGCATTGATATTGAATATTTGGATCCATCAAAAACAGATTATAAAAAGGTCAAAAAATTTATAAAAGACCATGATATTAAAAATGATTCTATAAAACTAGTTTTACCAGGAAGAGTGTCAGGATGGAAAGGGCACAACGTTGCTATTGAGGCTATGGCACACTTAAAAGATAAATCCAGTAATGACTTTGAATTAATATGTGTTGGTCCTGCAGATAATTTAAAGCTAAAAAATAATTTGTTACAAAAGATAAGTGAATTAAAGCTTGAAAACTGTGTTAAATTTGTTGGGCCATCAAAAGAAATGAATCTAGTTTATTCAATAGCTGATATTGTTTTATCCTGTTCAACAGATCCAGAGGCATTTGGAAGAATACCAGTAGAGGCACAGGCAATGGGCAAAGTCATTATTGCTTCCAATCATGGTGGGCACACAGAAACTATTATTAATGGCTTATCCGGTTTTTTATATTCTCCTTTAAACTCAGAAGAGTTAGCCAACTTAATTATTAAGACAATATCAAGTGAGATATATTTAGAAGATCAATATAGAATTAAAAGACGTCAAATTATATTAGATAAATTTACAGATCTTAACATGTGTAAAAAAACATTAGAAGTTTACAATAAAGTTTTAAGGTTAAAATGAGTAATAATATACTCATTATCAAGCATGGAGCATTAGGAGATCTCATTCAAATTACGAATGCGCTAAAATCTATTAGACATAAGTATCCAGAGAGCAAAATTACTCTTTTGACAGATATCAAGTTCAAATTTTTTTCTGATAGAATAATTTTTATAGATGAAATTATCTATGAAAATAGGCCATCTTTTTTAAGAATAGATGAATGGCTAACAATAATATTAAAGATTACTAGAAGAAATTTCAACATAGTATTTGATTTACAAAACTCTGATAGAACTTCAGTGTACTATTTTTTTATAAGATTGTTTAACTCTAAAGTTATATGGTCTGGTAGTCGTAAGGGTGGGAAATACAAATATCATCCTAACAATTTTGAAAGTGTTCCTATTAAAGACAGAATAAAAAATCAGCTAGCATTAATGAATATTGAGATTTATGATAATCCAGATATTAGTTGGATGCTGAATAAAAATATAATTAATCTACCCAACAATGACTTTGTTATCTTATTGCCTGGATCATCTTTAGAACATAAGCACAAAAGGTGGCCAGCAGAAAAATTTGCAGAATTGGCTAATCATTTAAAAGAAAGAAATATAGATTCTATAATACTAGGACAATCTCATTCTGAAGGTGAAGAACTTAAAAAGATTAAACTGCTAGCTCCAAAAATTATAGATTTTTCAAATCAAGATTTAGATTGTTTAGCAACTACCGCAAGCAAAGCGATAGGAGCAATTGGAAATGATACGGGTCCAACATTTATTGCAGCGGCCGCAGGTTGTCCAATTACTTGGCTACTTTCGAGTCATACTGACCCCAATATTACTCAACTTCTTGGATCTAAAGTTAATACCTTAAAAAAAGACAACATTAGTGATATTACTACTGATGAAGTTAAGAATAACCTTGCTTTAAGAGACTAATATGCATAATAAATATTTTTATGGATCAGACTAAGTTAGAACTTATAAGGCACGATGCGGCACATGTTATGGCAATGTCAGTTCAAGAGTTGTATCCAGAAACTAAAGTTACTATTGGACCAGTTATAGAAAATGGCTTCTTTTATGATTTTTCAAGAGAAGTGCCATTTACTAACAAAGACTTAATTAAAATAGAGAAAAAAATGAAGGAAATTGTTAATCGCAATGTTCCAGTTACATTTAAAGTTGTTTCTAGAGAAGAGGCTATAGATATTTTTACTAAAATTGGTGAAAATTACAAAGTTGAGATTATCGATTCTATTCCTAAAGATGAAGAAATTAAGATTTATTATCATGGAGAATGGTTTGATTTATGTCGTGGACCACATTTAAGTTCTTCAGGTGAAATTGGCAAAGCTTTTAAGTTAACTAAAGTTGCAGGTGCATATTGGCGTGGAGATTCAAACAATGAAATGTTACAAAGAATATATGGAACTGCATGGGAGACTCAAGAAGAACTAGATAGTTATCTTTTAAGATTAGAAGAGGCAGAAAAAAGAGACCATAGAAAACTTGGCAAAGAATTAGACTTATTTCATTTTCAAGAAGAAGCACCTGGTGCAGTATTCTGGCATCCAAAAGGTTGGACGCTTTTTCAAAATCTTATTAACTATATGAGAAAGCGACAAGACGATGCTGGATATCATGAAATTAATACTCCTGACATAATGGATAAATCTTTATGGGAACTTTCTGGTCACTTAGAAAAATTTGGTGACAACATGTTCACTACAGAAGCAAAAGAAGATAGAGTTTATGCTCTTAAGCCAATGAACTGTCCGGGGTGTGTCCAGGTATACAAATGGGGCATGAAAAGCTATCGAGATCTCCCATTGCGCGTGTCTGAATTTGGTAAAGTTCATAGATATGAACCATCAGGTGCATTACATGGATTAATGAGAGTTAGAGCATTTACTCAAGATGATGCACATATTTTTTGTACTGAAGAACAAGTGACTGAAGAAAGTAAAATTGTATGTGACTTAATACTCAGCATTTATAAAGATTTTGGTTTTGAAAAAATATCAATTAAGTTTTCTGACAGACCTGAAAAAAGAGTTGGTAGTGATGAAATTTGGGATAAATCTGAATTAGCGCTCAAAAAGGCAGTTGAAGCTACTGGACTTGATTATACTTATAATCCTGGTGAAGGTGCCTTTTATGGGCCTAAACTAGAATTTATCCTTAGAGATGCAATTGGAAGAGATTGGCAGTGTGGCACGCTTCAGGTTGACTTAAACATGCCAGAGAGACTAGGTGGAACTTTTATTGGTGAAGATGGTCAGAAACATCATCCTGTAATGTTACATAGAGCGTTGTTTGGTTCTCTTGAGAGGTTTACTGGAATTCTATTAGAGCATTATGCTGGAAACTTGCCCTTGTGGCTAGCTCCAGTCCAAGCTGTTGTAGCCCCAATTACATCTGAAATAGACCCATATGCTAAAGAAATATTTGATGAACTTAAACTAAATGGTGTCAGAGTTAATCTTGATACAAGAAATGAAAAAATTAATTATAAGATAAGAGATAATTCATTGCAAAAAATTCCTTATATGTTGATTGTTGGGAAGCAAGAGCAAGAAAATAAATCGATATCAATTAGACAGTTTGGATCAAAAGATCAGGAAATAATTAAATTTGATAATTTGACTGATTTTTTTGAAAAAAAATGTATGATGCCGGCTAACTAGAGAAATATAGGAGCTTAAAATAGCAACACTTAAAAAAAATAATAGATATAATTCTAAACCTAAAGAACCAAAAGTCCGCGTTAACGAAAGAATCACATCAGATACAGTTAGACTCATTGATGAAAAAGGTGAGAACATTGGCATTGTAGATATAGCTGATGCTTTAAGCAAAGCTGATACTGCTGGCTTAGATCTTGTTGAAATATCACCCAATGTAAAGCCACCTGTATGCAAAATTCTTGATTTTGGAAAATATAAATATGAAGCTCAAAAAAAAGCAAGTGTAGCTAAGAAAAAGCAAAAAGAGACTGTATTAAAAGAGATTAAAATGCGTCCTGGAACTGATGTTCATGACTATAATTTTAAGGTTAAAGCGGCTCAAAAATTTATTACATTAGGCGATAAAGTTAAATTTACGATTAGATTTAAAGGACGTGAGTTTCAAAACCATGACCAGGCAAAAGAATTAATGGGACGTATTAAAGAAGATATGCTGTCTGTAAGCAAAATTGAGCAAGAGCCAAAACTTGAAGGTCGCCAATATTCAATGATTTTTACAGTTAATTAAGCCGATATCACCCAAATTAAATATTTTGCTTTTTTTATAACAAGACGTTATAACCCTCAGTTCCGAGATAAATATGACAAAATTAAAAACTAAAAAAGCAGCCGCTAAAAGGTTTAAGGTTACCGCATCAGGTAAAGTTAAGTCTTATCAGGCCGGAAAAAAGCATGGCATGATGAAGCGCACAAATTCACAAATTCGAAATCT